>Ga0302151_10000150_pt1 | contig 42792 bp, 38 predicted proteins | sample I_Bog_N1_3_FD_192428 | JGI IMG/M metagenome (GOLD analysis project Ga0302151, IMG submission 192428) | Peat permafrost microbial communities from Stordalen Mire near Abisko, Sweden - I_Bog_N1_3 | ecosystem: Environmental > Terrestrial > Soil > Wetlands > Peat | place: Sweden: Abisko, Stordalen...
CCAGGTGCTCGGCAAACTGGCCCTGGATGTCCTTGTCGATCAGCGCGCCGGGGTGCGTCGTGTCGATCACGAGTTGCACCGGGGCCGCTTCCTGCGCCCCCGCGCGCGCGCAGGCGGCCGCGACAAGTGCCGCCAGGAGAAGTCGTCTCATTGCTTGCATTCCTTGAAAGTGAAGCGGCTGGGGGCACCCCATGGATCGCGCCGCGGGCGGTCAACGCCGGAGCCTGACATGCTCCAGGTCGGGCCGATCGCGCCGACGCGGTTGTTGCAATCTTGGATGTGCGGCTCAGCGCGACCAGCGCAGCACGAGCGGGTCGAGGCGGCGGGCGGCGTCGAGCAGGCCGGCGCGCACGGCGTGGTTCATCGCGGGATACGGGCAGCGCGGTGCATCGCACGCGATCACGCCGCCTTCCTTCATCAACGCCTTGGCGGTGAGGAAGCCGCCCTGGCGGTTCTCGTAGTTGATCAACGGCAGCCAGCGCGCGTAGGCCGCGACGGCGTCCTCGCGGCGGCCCGCGGCGTAGGCATCGACGATGGTGCGGATGCCGTCCGGGAAGCCGCCGCCGGTCATCGCGCCGGTGCATCCCGCGTCGAGGTCGGCCAGCAGCGTGATCGCCTCTTCGCCGTCCCACGGCCCTTCGATCGCGTCGCCGCCGAGGGCGATCAGCTCGCGCAGCTTGTTGGCCGCGCCGGCCGTCTCGATCTTGAAGTAGCGCACGTTCTCGTGCTGATGCGCGAGCTGCGCGAGGAAGGCGGCCGACAGCGGCGTGCCGGCCATCGGCGCGTCCTGGATCATGATGGGAATCGCGAGCCCTTCGCTGAGGCGGCCGAAGAAGCGGTCGATCTGCTTCTCGCCCACGCGCAACGTGGCGCCGTGGTACGGCGGCATCACCATCACCATCGCGGCGCCCTGCGCCTGCGCGCGCTGGCCGCGCGCCAGGCAGATGTCGGTGGAGAAGTGCGTGGTGGTGACGATCACCGGCACGCGGCCCGCCACGTGCTCGAGGATCGTGCGGGTGAGCGTCTCGCGCTCGTCGTCGCCCAGCATGAACTGCTCGGAGAAGTTGGCGAGGATGCACAGGCCGTTCGAGCCGGCATCGATCATGAAGTCGACGCAGCGCTTCTGGCCGGCGAGGTCCAGGCCGCCTTGCTCGTCGAAGATGGTTGGCACCACGGGGAACACGCCTTGGTAGCGGGCCGGTTTGCGGTTGTCGGTCATGAGGGGTCTTTCTTTCGCGCAGTGCAGGAGCCGCCAGTCTGCGCTTTGTCTTCAGTGGCTGTGGCGGGGTACGGCCGAGCCGCGGCAGCCGCGCAGGAAGTCGAAGTCGCAGCCCTCGTCGGCCTGCAGCACGTGCTGGACATACAGCGAGCGGTAGCCGCTCGCGTCGGCCGGATCGGGCACCTGTTCGGCAGCCCAGACCTCGAGGCGTTGCGCGAGTTCGGCGTCGGTGATGTCGAGGTGCAGGCGGTTGGCATCGCAATCGAGCTCGATCCAGTCGCCCTCGCGCACCACTGCCAGCGGGCCGCCGGCGCGCGCCTCGGGCGCCACGTGCAGCACGACGGTGCCGTAGGCGGTGCCGCTCATGCGTGCGTCGGAGATGCGCACCATGTCGGTCACGCCCTGCGCGAGCAGCTTGGGCGGCAGGCCCATGTTGCCCACCTCGGCCATGCCGGGATAGCCGCGCGGGCCGCAGTTCTTCAGCACCAGGATCGAGTCCTTCGTGACCTGCAGTTCCGGGTCGACGATGCGTTCCTTGTAGTGCTCCAGGTTCTCGAACACCACGGCCTGGCCGCGATGCCGCAGCAGGTGCGCGCTGGCGGCCGACGGCTTGAGCACGGCGCCGCGCGGCGCCAGGTTGCCGCGCAGCACGCGGATGCCGCCGTCCTGCACGAGCGGGTTGGCCAGCGGGCGGATCACCTCGTCGTTGTGGATCGCGGCGTCCTTGACGTTGTCCCACAGCGACTGGCCGTTGGCGGTGAGCGCGTCCGGATGCGGCAGGCGGCCGGCCTCGCCGAGGCGGCGCAGCACGCCCGGCAGGCCGCCGGCGTAATAGAACTCCTCCATCAGGTAGCGGCCGGATGGCAGCAGGTCCACCAGCGTGGGCGTGCCACGGCCGATCTCGGTCCAGTCGTCGAGATCCAGCTTGACGCCCACGCGGCCGGCGATCGCCTTCAGGTGGATCACGGCGTTGGTCGAGCCGCCGATCGCGGCGTTCACGCGGATCGCGTTCTCGAACGCCTCGCGAGTGAGGATCTTCGACAGCTTCAGGTCTTCGCGCACCATGTCCACGATGCGCATGCCCGACAGGTGGGCGAGCACCTGGCGGCGCGCGTCCACCGCGGGGATCGCCGCGTTGTGCGGCAGGCTGGTGCCCAGCGCCTCGGCCATGCAGGCCATCGTGGAGGCCGTGCCCATCGTGTTGCAGGTGCCGGCCGAGCGCGACATGCCGGCCTCGGCCGCCAGGAACTCGTTCAGCTTGAGCGTGCCCGCCTTGACCTGTTCGGACAGCTGCCACACGGCGGTGCCCGAGCCGATGTCCTTGCCGTTGTGCTTGCCGTTGAGCATCGGGCCGCCGGTGACGACGATGGCCGGCACGTCCACGCTGGCGGCGCCCATCAGCAACGCCGGCGTCGTCTTGTCGCAGCCCACCAGCAGCACGACGCCGTCGATCGGGTTGCCGCGGATCGATTCCTCGACGTCCATGCTCGCCAGGTTGCGCGTGAGCATCGCCGTCGGGCGCAGGTTGGACTCGCCGTTGGAGAACACCGGGAACTCCACCGGGAAGCCGCCGGCCTCGAAGATGCCGCGCTTCACGTGCTCCGCGAGCTTGCGGAAATGGGCGTTGCACGGCGTCAGCTCCGACCACGTGTTGCAGATGCCGATGATGGGCTTGCCCTGGAACTCGTGATCCGGGATGCCCTGGTTCTTCATCCAGCTCCGATACATGAATCCGTTCTTGTCCGCGGTGCCGAACCAGGCCGCCGATCGGAGCTTGAGGGGAGCTGTCGCCATGAGGATCTCGTCCAAGGAATGAGTAGATTAAAGTATGACTATTAAAAAGTACAAATGCGTGTTTACCCCAAATCGGTGCCAAAACAATCATTTATAGTATTACTTTATAGCCTTCACGCCACAAACAGCACCGGTTCGGTGCGTGCACAGGAACCACCCGAATGACCGCCTACGCCCGCTACCCCAGCCTCCAGGATCGCGCCGTCCTCATCACCGGCGGCGCCACCGGCATCGGCGCCTGCCTCGTCCGGCGCTTCGTCGAGCAGGGAGCGCGCGTCGGCTTCGTCGACATCGACGCGGCCGCGGGCCACGCGTTGGTCGATACCCTGCGCGGTACCGGTTCCCACGCGCCCGTGTTCGAGCCGGTCGACCTCACCGACATCGCCGCGCTGCGCGCGTCCTTCGCCCGGTTGCGCGCGGCCCTCGGGCCGATCGCGGCGCTGCTCAACAACGCGGCCAACGACAAGCGCCACGCCATCGTCGACGTCACGCCCGAATCCTGGGATGCCGGCATCGCCGTCAACCTGAAGCACCAGTTCTTCGCGGCCCAGGCCGTGGCGCCCGACATGCAGGCGGCCGGTGCCGGCAGCATCGTCAACTTCGGCTCGATCAGCTGGATGCTCAAGCAGGGCGGCATGGCGGCCTACACCACGTCCAAGGCCGCGGTGCAGGGCCTGACCCGGTCGCTCGCGCGCGACCTGGGCGTGCACGGCATCCGCGTCAACACCCTCGTGCCCGGCTGGGTGATGACCGACAGGCAGCTCGCGCTGTGGGTCGACGACGCGGCGAAGGCGGAGATCGCCAAGGGGCAGTGCATAGCCCGCGCGCTGCTGGCCGACGACATCGCGCGCATGGCGCTGTTCCTGGCCGCCGACGACAGCGCGATGTGCACCGCGCAGGACTTCATCGTCGACGGCGGCTGGGCGTAATCGCCCGTAACCGTTCCCCGATAAGCTTCGGCCGATGCCCGCCACCGCCACGTCCCCCCTGGCCGACGCCCCCGAGCCCGGCCTGCTGAAGCTCGCCTGGCCGATCTTCGCCGAGCAGTCCCTGCACATGCTCACCGGCGTGGTGTCCACGTTGATGGCGAGCCACATCGGCGACAGCGCGGTGGCGGCGCTGGGCAGCGCCACGCAGGTGCTGGTCATGTTCCTGATCGGCTTCAACGTGCTGGCCGTGGGCGCCTCGATCGCCACCACGCACCACCTGGGCCTGGGCGACCGCACGGGCGCACGCCGGCTGGCGCGCGGCGCCGTGGCCACCAACCTGTGGCTGGGCGCGATCTTCAGCCTGCTGCTGGGCGTGACGGCGCCCACCTTGCTGAAGTGGGTGCAGCTGACGCCGCCGCTGATGGCCTACGCGCTGCCCTACCTGCACTGGATGGGCGGCACGCTGTTCCTCGAGTCGATGAACTTCGCGCTGTGCGCGGTGCTGCGCGCGCACGGCCACACGCGCGAGGTGATGGTCGTGATCCTGGCGCAGAACGTCGTCAACGCGGGGCTCAGCGCGCTGCTGATCTTCGGGCTGGGCGGACTGCCCGAGCTGGGCGTCACCGGCATCGCCATCGCGGCGGCCGCCAGCCGGCTGCTGGCGTGCGGCGCGCTGTGGGTGCTGGTGAACCGGCACATCGGGCTGCGGCTGCGTCCGCGCGACCTCGTCACCATCCACCTGGTCGACCTGCGCCGACTGCTCTCGCTGGGCTTTCCCGCGGTGCTGGAGAACGTGAGCTGGTTCGGCTCGTTCATGATCATCACCGCGCTGACGGCGCGCATGGGCGAGCGCATGCTGGCCACGCAGGCCTACACGATGCAGATCGCGCAGATCGAGATGCTCGCGTGCCTGTCCATCGGCATCGGCAACGAGATCGTCGTGGGCCGCCTGGTGGGCGCCAGGCGCTTCGAGGAGGCGCGCACGCGCTGCCTGGCCAACATGCGGCTCGGGCTGGTGATCACCGTGGGCGTGGCCATCGTGTTCGCGGTGGTCGGGCCGTGGGCGCTGCACCTGTTCACCGACGACCCGCAGATCATCTCGCTCGGCCGCACGCTGATCCTGCTCGGGCTGCTGCTGGAGCCCGGGCGCAGCTTCAACCTGATCATCATCAACGCGCTGCGCGCCAGCGGCGACAGCCGCTTCCCGCTGATCACCGGCCTGCTCTCGCAATGGGGGATCATGCTGTTCGGTTCGTGGCTGCTGGGCACGGTCCTCGGCTTCGGACTCGTCGGCGTGTGGGTGGCGCTGATCCTGGACGAGTGGCTGCGCGGCCTGTTCATGCTGCAACGCTGGCGCGGCGGCCGCTGGCTCGAGCACGCGCGCCGCGTGCAGGCGGAGGCCGCCGCCCATCCCGCCACCGCCTCCCTTCAAAGCCGGAGCTTCACATGACCTTGCCTGCCCACCCGCCCGCCACGCTGCACCGGCGCCCCTACGGCCACCTGTCCGATGGCCGCCTCGTCGAGGAGGTGACGCTGGTCCACGGCGGCCTCGTGCTGAGCCTGATCACGCTGGGCGGCATCGTCACCACGCTGTGGGCGCCCGACGCCGACGGCGTCTCCGCCAACGTGGTGCGCGGCTTCGACAACCTCGACGACTACGTGCACCGCAACCCGCACTTCGGCGTCATCGTGGGCCGCTACGCGAACCGCATCGCACTCGGCGAACTGGTCATCGACGGCCAGGCGCACGTGCTCTCGCGCAACGACGGGACGAACAGCCTGCACGGCGGCATCGAGGGCTTCGGCAAGCGGCTGTGGGAGATCGTGTCCGCGCGCGAGCACGACGCGGCGCTCGGCGGCCCCGCCGTCACGCTGCGCTACGTGAGCGCGGACGGCGAGGAAGGCTTTCCGGGCCGCGTCGAGGCGCTCGTCACCTACTCGCTGGGCGCCGACCGCGCCTGGCGCGTCGACTACGAGGCCACCACCGATCGCGCGACGGTGGTCAACCTCAGCCACCACGACTACTTCAACCTCGCGGGCCACGGCAGCGCGCTGGACCATGTGCTCACCCTGCCGGCCAGCCGCTTCCACCCGATCGACGCCGCACTGATCCCCACGGGCATCGCGCACGTCGAGGGCACGCCGTTCGACTTTCGCGCGCCCGCGCGGATCCGCACGGGCATGGGCGACGCCCATCCGCAGATCGCATCGGCAGGCGGCTACGACCACCACTGGATCCTGGACGACGAGACCCCCGGCGCGCTGCGCCTGGCCGCGCGCCTGGAGGATCCGGTGTCGGGTCGCGCGTTGACGCTGCACAGCACCGAGCCGGGGTTGCAGTTCTACTCGGGAAATTTCCTGGACGGCTCGCTGCGTGGCCACGGCGACGAGGCCTACCGCCGCGGCGACGCGATCTGCCTCGAGCCGCAGCACAGTCCCGATTCGCCGCACCACCCGGAGTGGCCCGGCACGGTGCTGCGGCCGGGCGAGACCTATCGCAGCCGGTCGGTCTACACCTTCACAACTGGAACAGCGTGAAGCCCAGGCCGACGCTGTTCTGGAAGTGGTTGTAGTCCAGCATCGTCTCGCCGTAGCCCGAGAACAGCTGCACGTAGTAGCGCAGGCCGTCGGGCTTGCCGGCGAAGACGGGCCGCGTCCACTCGAATTTCAGCGAGCCGCGCTTGGTCGACTTGAACGAAGTGCGGGCGGTCAGCTGCATCGTGGTCTCGCCGGGCAGCCACGAGGCGCTCAGCTCGGTGTTGCCGATGTAGTCGGTGATGTGCGGGTTGTCGTCCACGCCCTCCTCGCCCAGGCGCTGGTTGAAGCGCGCCCGCAGCGCGATGTCGGCGTGCGTGAAGGTGGTGCCGAGATAGGCGAAGTTCCAGCTGCGCGACAGCGGGTTGCCTTCGCCGTTCGATTCGTGCGCGATGCCCGCCACCACCATGCGCCAGCGCCAGCCACCGCCAAGGTTGCCCGTCTTTTCGGGAACGGGAACGACATACATGGCCTCGGGCTGGTAGTCGCTGCTGCGAAACGGCGCCGAGTCCTGGCCGTTCCACATCTGCCAGATCGACTGCTGCGTGTACGCGAACCAGACGTCGGCGTTGGGCAGCAGCACGTCCTCCATCACCTTGGCACGCAGCGACAGCTGCAGTTCGGCTTCGGTCTGGCGGTACTGGGGAAACGTGCCGCCGTCGGGATGCGTGGGGCTGGACGGCGCCTTGTTGATGTTGCTGGAGTAGTGCGCCGGCAGCAGGAAGTTGGGCTGGTAGGTGCGCACGACGAAGGTGCCGCGCTTGTCGTCGGCGTCGAGCTCCCAGGCCTTGGTCAGGTAGTCGCCGGCGGCCAGCCCCTTGCCGCTGGGCGTGGCGGCCACGGCCTCCAGCGCGCTGGGCTCGTTGCGCGCCACGGGCGGCGTGGTGGTCGCGGCCTTGTGGCCGAAGACCGCGTCGTAGCAGGCGAGGCGCTGCGCGTCGTCGAGGCCGGCACAGCGTGCGGCATCTTGCGCCAGGGCGTGGACGGGGACGGTGGCGACGAGCGCCAGCAGCCTGAGGCGGCCGGTGGGATGCATGGCGTGGAAATCCTCGGCAAGGCCGGCGGATGCGCCGGCAACAGGGGCTCGCGAGGCAAGGCACATGCCCAAGGCCCGGGGTCGCACGATCCTTGCATGCGCCTGCATGCCCAGGCTCCGCTCCGCCGCCATGCCCTCCTCTCACCGCCCGCCTCCCACGCCCGACCAGATCGTGCGCCACCTGCGCCGCGCCAACGAGGTGGCACGGCGCGCGGTGGCGCTCGGCCACCACCCGTTTGGTGCGACGCTGGTCGCACCCGACCACGAGACGGTGTTGCTGGAGCAGTGCAACATCGACACGGTCAACCACGCCGAGTCCACGCTGGCGCGCAGCGCCGCCACCAACTTCACGCCCGACACCCTCTGGCAGTGCACGCTCTACACCTCGGTGGAGCCGTGCTGCATGTGCGCCGGCACCATCTACTGGGCCAACATCGGCCGCGTCGTGTTCGCGATGACCGAGGTGGAGCTCCTCGCGGCCACCGGCAACCACGAGGAGAACCCGACGATGAGCCTGTCGTCGCGCACGGTGTTCGACCACGGTCAGAAGTCCATCGAGCTGATCGGACCCGTGCTGGAGGCAGCGCCCGAGGTCGTCGCGCTGCAACGCGCATTCTGGTCGGCGCGATGACCCCGCGTCGCACGAACGACCCCCCCGGCTCCTAGAATGATGGTCGCGCCGACACGGACCAGGACACCGCTCGAAACCGCCATGCAGCCAGAGGAAATCGGCCAGACCATCGCCACGGCGATCCTCGAGCGGCGCCTCGTCCCGGGCCGCCGCCTCAACGAGCTGGAGCTGTCGCGCCTGCTGGGCGTGAGCCGCTCGATGATCCGGTTCGCGCTGGTGGGACTGCACCACGACGGGCTCGTCACGTTCGAGGCCAATCGCGGCGCATTCGTCGCCAAGCCGACGCTGGCCGAGGCCAACTTCCTGTTCGAGGCGATCGCCGCGATCGAGCGTTCGGCCGTCGACATCATCCTGGCCGCGCCACGGCCGCCGTCGCTGGACGGCCTGCGCGGCGTGCATCGCAAGCAGGTGAAGGCGCACGCCCGGGACAACATGCGCCTGTCGGAGCAGCTCGCGATCGACTTCCATCGCGAGCTGCTGGCGCTCACCGGCAACCCGTTGCTCGTCGACGCGCAGCGCAAGCTGCTGCTGCGCTACCGGATCGTGACGGCCGTCTTCAGGACCGAGCTGGCCTACTGCGAGCTCGAAGACCACCACGGCGAGCTGATCGAGCTGCTGGAAAGCGGCTCTGCGGCCAAGCTGCGGCGGCTGGTCGACATGCACTGGCGACTCGTGATCCTTGGCCACATCAGCGTGAATCCCGGCGTCGAGGACCTGGCCGAGGCGCTGCGGCTGCGCAATTGAAACGGGAGGCCGCGGCCTCCCGTGCTCCCACCGCCACGCGCGAGCGCCAGGTCAGAAGTGGTACTCGGCCCGTACCATCGGCGTGCTGGCCGTGGCGCCTTCGCCGGCCGGGCCCTTGGCGTTGTTGCCGAACTTGTTGTGCCAGTACTCGTACTCCACGCCCACCAGCCAGGTCTTCTTGGACAGGCCCGCGAGGGAGCCGGCGTCCAACATCAGGTCGGTGTCGATGTGCGTCTCGGGCGAAGTCTGCGCGCCGAACTCGTCCTTGCCCTTGGCCGTGATCCACTGCGCGTAGCCGTTGAACGACAGCGGCAGGTCGCCGATGCCGATGCCCCAGTCGGCCTCGAAGGCCGCGTGGTTCTTGTAGTGGTAGCGGCGATCGATGGCCGCCGGCGCGTTGCTCTCGTCGAACAACAGCGCCGACAGGTTCAGGAAGCCGGGCACCTCCATCTCCACCGTCGGGCCGAAGACGCCCATGCGCTTCTTGGAGGCATAGGCGTCGTTCTTCGAGTTGATGTCGAAGCCGGCCGTGACGGCGTAGCCGCGGATCGGGCCCATCGCCAGCTTGGCGCCGGTGATCTTGCCGAGGTCGAAGGTGCCGCGGAACACGCCATAGACCTCCTGCGCGCCCGGGTTGCCGGCGATGCCACCGCCCGGGTCGTTGTGGTCGGACTGCAGGAAGTCGATGTTGATGAAGGTGGTGCCGTACTTGAAGCCCGTCACGTTGGTGAGCGCGATGATCTCCTTGCTGATGTTCACGCGCTTGCCGTCCGCATTGTTGTCGTACGGCTCGGCGAAGTCCGTGCCGTAGCGCAGGCTCAGGGCGGTGTCGCTCCAGTCCGCGGCCTGCACCATCGGGGTGAACGCGAGGCACGCGAATGCACTGATCGCGGCGGCCGCGGGGCCGGTCCTGCCCGCGATTGGGGAATGTCGTTTCATGCTGCTCCTCTTTGGTTGGATGGCTGAACATCGGCAGCACGATGTGTGCCAGATTGTCGGCAATCTCGGTATGCAAGACGGCACACCAGAACGGTGTTAAAACAGGCGTGGAACCTGCATTGCTTCGTTTCCGGTTCAACAACACACCTGCTGCCTGCGCATGACGACTTCTTTGACGCCCTATCCGCGTGACCTCGTGGGCTACGGCCCGAACCCCCCGCACGCGCAGTGGCCGGGCGGCGCGCGCGTGGCGCTGCAGTTCGTCCTCAACTACGAGGAAGGCGGCGAGAACAGCGTGCTGCATGGCGATGCGGGCAGCGAGCAGTTCCTCTCCGAGATGGCCAATCCGCCGGCCTACGCCGACCGCCACCTGAGCATGGAGTCGATCTACGAGTACGGCTCGCGCGTGGGCGTGTGGCGCATCCTGCGCGAGTTCGAGCGCCGCGGGCTGCCGCTCACCGTGTTCGGCGTGGGCATGGCGCTGCAACGCCACCCGGAGGTGACGCGGGCCTTCGTGGCGCTGGGCCACGAGATCGCCTGCCACGGCTGGCGCTGGATCAGCTACCAGCAGGTGGACGAGGCCACCGAGCGCGAGCACATGCGCGCCGGCATCGAGGCCATCCGCCAGCTCACCGGCCAGTCGCCGCTGGGCTGGTACACGGGCCGCGACAGCCCCAACACGCGCCGCCTGCTGGCCGACGTGGGCGGCTTCGCCTACGACAGCGACTACTACGGCGACGACCTGCCGTTCTGGACCCGCGTGACGCGCTCCGACGGCGCCGAGGTGCCGCATCTGGTGGTGCCCTACACGCTGGACTGCAACGACATGCGCTTCGCGCTCCCCCAGGGCTTCGCCACCGGAGACGACTTCTTCACCTACCTGCGCGACAGCTTCGACGCGCTGTGGGCCGAGGGTGCCGAGACGCCGCGCATGATGAGCGTGGGCATGCACTGCCGGCTCCTCGGCCGCCCCGGCCGCATCGTCGCGCTGCAACGTTTCCTGGACCACGTGGCGCGGCACGACCATGTCTGGGTGTGCCGCCGCATCGACATCGCCAACCATTGGCGCCAGCACTTCCCCGCGCCATGACCATTTCACGGATCAACGACGCCACCGCCATCGACGCCGTCGCGCTGCTGGACGGCATCTACGAGCACTCGCCCTGGGTCGCCGCCGCGGCGATGGCCGAGCGCCCGTTCGCCGACCTCGCGCACCTGCGCCGCGCGCTCGCGGACGCCACGCGCGCGGGCGGGCGCGACGCGCAGCTCGCGCTGCTGCGCGCGCACCCGAAGCTGGCCGGCAAGGCGATGGTGGCGGGCGCGCTGACCGCGGAGTCCACCGACGAACAGACGCGCTCGGGCCTGACGCAATGCTCGCCGGAGGAGTTCGCGCGGCTGCATGCGCTCAACGACGCCTACGACGCGCGCTTCGGCTGGCCGTTCATCCTCGCGGTGCGCGGCCCGACGGGCCTCGGCCTGACGCGCGCGGAGATCATCGCGACCTTCGAGCGCCGGCTCGCCAGCGATCCGGAGACGGAATTCGAGGAGTGCCTGCGCAACGTGCACCGCATCGCGGAGCTGCGCCTGGCAGACCGGTTCGCCAGCTGAGCGTCATCCTGCGACTGCGCGCAGGATGACACGACTCTTGCCCACGAAAAGGGGGCCCGCAGGCCCCCTCGATCGGCATCGCCGGCGTCTACTTGCCGCCCGGCACCTGGCCCTCGACGCCCTTGACGAAGAACTTGATGCCGCCCAGGAAGCCGTCGTCGGCGACGACGTCCTTCTTGAGGACTTCCTTGCCCTTGTTGTCGGCGATCGGGCCCTTCCAGATCGAGAACGAACCGTCCTTCAGGCCGGCCTTGACCTTGTCGACCTTGGCCTTGAGATCGGCCGGCACCTTGTCGGAGATCGACACCAGGTCGATGGCGCCTTCCTTGACGCCCCACCACGTGTGGCCCGTCGTCCACGTTCCGTTGATCGCGTCCTTGGCGGCCTTGATGTAGTACGGGCCCCAGATGTTGACCGACGAGGCCAGGTGGGCCTTCGGGCCGTAGGCGGTCATGTCGGAGTCCCAGCCGAACGCGTACTTGCCGTTCTTCTCGGCCGTCTGCAGCACCGCGCTGGAGTCGGTGTTCTGCAGCAGCACGTCGGCGCCGCCGTCGATCAGCGACTGCGCGCCTTCGGTTTCCTTGGGCGGGTTGAACCACTCGTTGACCCACACCACCTTGACCTTGACCTTCGGGTTCACGCTCTGCGCGCCGAGGGTGTAGCTGTCGATGTTGCGGATGACCTCGGGAATGGGGATCGAGCCCACCACGCCGATGGTGTTGGACTTGGTCATGCCGCCGGCGATGACGCCGGCCATGTACGCGCCTTCGTACGTGCGGTTGTCGTACACGCGCATGTTGTCGGCGGTCTTGTAGCCGGTGGCGTGCTCGAAGTGCACGCCCTTGTTGTCGGCGGCGACCTTGAGCATGGGCTCCATGTAGCCGAAGCTGGTGCCGAAGATCAGCGTGTTGCCCTGGGCGACCATGTCGCGGAACACGCGCTCGGCATCGGCCGACTCGGGCACGCTTTCGACGAACGAGGTCTGCACCTGGCTGCCGAGTTCCTTCTCGAGCGCCTTGCGGCCGTTGTCGTGCGCGAAGGTCCAGCCGCCATCGCCCACCGGTCCGAGGTAGGCGAACGCGATCTTCAGCGGGGCCGAGGCGCCGGAGGCCGGCGCGGCGGCGACCGAGGCCGCGACGGGTTCGGACGCGGCGGGCGCGGCCGCCGGTGTGTCGTCCTTCTTGGTGCAGCCCGCGAGCGCCGCGGCGATCGCCAGGCTGCTCCAGGCGGTGGTGCGGAGCACGGAGCGCCGGGTGGATGTCGTCATGGAGATCTCCTCTTTGATGGATCTGGAAAAAAAATGAACGTGGATCCTGCGACTGCGCGCAGGATGACAGGCCAAGCCTGTCAACTGCCGGGGAAGAAGGGCTTGCCGAGGGAGGCGGGCATGTTCGCGCGGATCCACACGGGGTTGCGCGAGATGAGCACCAGCACCGCGATGGTGGCCAGGTAGGGCAGCATCGTCAGCAACTGGCTGGAGATGGCCACGCCCTCGCCCTGCAGGTGGAACTGCAGCATCGTGACGCCGCCGAAAAGGTAGGCGCCCAGCAGGATGCGCGACGGGCGCCAGGTGGCGAAGGTGGTGAGCGCCAGCGCGATCCAGCCCTTGCCGGCCACCATGCCCTCCACCCACAGCGGCGTGTAGACGACCGAGATGTAGGCGCCGGCGATGCCGCACAACGCCCCGCCCACCATCACCGCGGCCAGGCGGATGCGGCGCACCGGATAGCCCAGCGCGTGCGCCGATTCGGGCGACTCACCCACCGCCCGCAGCACCAGGCCCGCGCGCGAGCGGTACAGGAACCAGCTGAGCCCCGCCATGAACGCGATGGTGAGGTAGACCATCGGATGCTGGCGGAACAGCGCCGGGCCGATGAACGGGATGTCGCCGAGCAGGGGAATCGAGAAGTGCGTGCGCGCCGCCAGGTGCTCCTGCGTGTACTTGATGCCCACGAAGGCCGAGAAGCCGTTGCCGAACAGGCTCAACGCCAGGCCGGTGGCGTACTGGTTGGTGTTGAGCCAGATCACCAGCACGCCGAACGCGCCGGCCATGAGCGCGCCGGCCAGCGCGCCCGCGCCGAACGCGAGCCAGTCGCTGCCGGTCTGCACCGCGGTGGCGAAGCCGGCGATGGCGGCCACCAGCATCATGCCCTCGGCGCCGAGGTTGACGATGCCCGAGCGCTCGTTGATCAGCAGGCCCAGCCCCGCGATCGCGAGCACGGTGCCCGCGTTGAGCGTGGCCGCCAGGAGGAGTGCGTAGGTGTCCATCAGGCGGCCGGGGTTCGTGCGGGATGGGCGGGGTGCGCCGCGTGCCAGCGCACGCGGTAGTTGATCAGCGTGTCGCTGGCCAGCAGCGAGAACAGCAGCACGCCCTGGAACACGCCGGTGAGCGACTTGGGCAGGCCCAGGCGCGACTGCGCGAGCTCGCCGCCGATGTAGAACAGGCTCATCAACAGCGCCGAGAACAGGATGCCCACGGGATTGAGGCGGCCCACGTAGGCCACGATGATGGCGGCGAAGCCGTAGCCCGCGGGCACGTAGGGCGTGAGCTGGCCGATGGGGCCGGCCACCTCGAACGCGCCGGCGAGGCCCGCCATGCCGCCCGAGATCATCAGCGCCACCCACAGCGCGCGGCGCGAGGAGAAGCCGGCGTAGCGCGCGGCCGCCGCGGCGAGGCCGCCCACCTGCATCTGGAAGCCGCCATAGACGCGGAACAGGAACAGCCAGAACGTCGCCACCGACAGCAGCGCCGCGACGAAGCCCACGTTCACGCGCAGGCCGGTGAACAGGCGCGGGATCTTGGTGGCGTCGAGGAAGGTGATCGTCTGCGGGAAACCGTAGCCGTCGGGATCCTTCCAGGTGCCGTACACGAGATAGTTGAGCAACTGGTTGGCCACGTAGACCAGCATCAGGCTCACCAGGATCTCGCTGGCGTTGGCCCGGTCGCGCAGGAACGCGACGATCGCCGCCCACGCCATGCCGCCCAGCACGCCGGCGAGCAGGATGGGCACGACGATCCAGTGGCTGGAGTCGGCCGAGGCCTGCATCGCCACGCCCGAGGCCGCGATCGCGCCCACGACGAACTGGCCCTCGGCGCCGATGTTCCACACGTTGGCGCGGTAGCACACCGCCAGGCCCAGCCCGATCAGCATCAGCGGCGTGGCCTTCACGCACAGCTCCGAGACGGCGTTGGCGCCGCGGAACGGCTCGATGAAGAACATCGCCAGGCCGCGCGACGGATCCTTGCCCAGCAACGCGAACAGCGCGGCGCCGGCCAGCACCGTGACCAGCAGCGCGATCAGGGGCGACGCCAGCGACATCGCCTTGCTGGGGGCGGGACGCGCTTCAAGCTGCAGCATGCAAGGCCTCCGGTGCCGTCGGGGCGGCGTCGTTCCACAGGCCGCTCATCCACTGGCCGATCTGCTCGCGCGTGACCTGCGCCGCGGGAACGGACGGCGACACGCGGCCGCGGGCGATCACCACCATGCGGTCGGAGATCTCGAACAGCTCGTCGAGATCCTCGCTCACCACCAGCACCGCGCAGCCGGCGTCGCGCAGCGCGAGCAGCGCGCCGCGGATCTGCGCCGCCGCGCCCACGTCGACGCCCCAGGTCGGCTGCGACACGATCAGCAGCTTGGGATGGGCGTCGATCTCGCGGCCGACGATGAACTTCTGCAGGTTGCCGCCCGACAGGCTCCTTGCCGTCGAGTCCGGGCCGCCGGCCTTCACGTTGTAGTCGGCGATCAGGTGCCGGGCGAGTTCCGCGGTGCGCCGGATGCTGATCCAGCCGAACGGCGTGACGGACTCCGTGCGCGTGAGCAAGGTGTTCTGCGACAGCGAGATCGACGGCACCGCGCCGCGGCCCAGGCGTTCCTCGGGCACGAAGTGCAGGCCCTCGTGGCGACGCCGGCGCGGCGAGTGGTGGCCGATCGGCTTGCCGAACAGGCGGATCGCGGCGTCGGGCGCGCGCTCGTCCTCGCCGGACAGCGCCGCCATCAGCTCCTGCTGGCCGTTGCCCGAGACGCCGGCCACGCCCAGGATCTCGCCCTTGCAGACCTCGAACGAGATGGCGTCCAGATCCGCGCCGAAGGCGCCGGTGCGCGCCAGCGTCAGCTCGCGCACGGTCAGCACCTGCTCGCCGGGCGTGGCCGCGTGGTGGTGGAGCTGCGGCGGCTCGGCGCCGATCATCAGGCGCGACAGGCTGGCGTTGGTCTCCTGGCGCGGATCGACCTCGCCGGTGACCTTGCCGCCACGCATCACGGTGCACTTGTGGCACAGCGCGCGGATCTCGTCGAGCTTGTGGCTGATGTAGAGGATGCTGCAGCCCTCGTCGGCGAGCTTGCGCAGCGTGACGAACAGCGCCTGCACGGCCTGCGGCGTGAGCACCGAGGTGGGCTCGTCCAGGATCAGCAGGCGCGGCTTGGTGAGCAGCGCGCGCACGATCTCCACGCGCTGGCGCTCGCCCACCGACAGCGTGTGCACCGGGCGCAGCGGATCGACGTCGAGGCCGTAGACGCCGGCCACTTCCACGATGCGCTTGGTGACGTCGGCCAGCGTCCACGACTTGTCCAGGCCCAGCCAGACGTTCTCGGCCGCGGTGAGCGTGTCGAACAGGCTGAAGTGCTGGAACACCATGGCGATGCCCAGCGCGCGCGCTTCCTGCGGGTTGCGGATCTCCACCTGCTTGCCGTCCCACACCATCTCGCCCTCGTCGGGCCGCACCGCACCGTAGATGATCTTCATCAGAGTGGACTTGCCCGCGCCGTTCTCGCCCAGCACGGCATGGATCTCGCCCGGCTCCACGCGCAGGCGGATGCGGTCGTTGGCCTTGACCGCGGGGTACTGCTTGCTGATGTCGATGAGTTCGAGGCGAAGCATCGTGCGGGCGATGGTTAGACGGGACGTCCGGCGACCCAGGTCGCCGCGAGGTTGCGGTCGTCGGCCAGGGTCATCCAGGCGAACAATCTTGCATGCAAGCTGCGTGCCAAATGGTCGCGCTGGACCGCCACCGGTCCCACCGCGACGTCCCACACGCAGACGTCGGCCACGGCGCCCGGCTCCAGGCTGCCGATCTCGCTGCCCAGGTGCAGGGCCTGCGCCGCGCCGCGGGTGGCCGCGTGCAGCGCCACCCAGGCCGTGAGGCGCTCGCCGCGCATCGCCTGCACCTTGTAGGCATCGGCCATGGTACGCAACATCGACAGGCTGGTGCCGCCGCCCACGTCCGACGCCAGGCTCACGGCGACGCCGGCGTCCAGGTTGGCGCGCCAGTCGAACAGGCCGCTGCCCAGGAACAGGTTGGACGACGGGCTGTGGGCGATCTGCGCGCCGGCGCCGGCCAGCGCGGCGCGGTCCTCGGCGTCCAGCCAGATGCCGTGGGCGAACACGCTGCGCTCGTTCAGCAGCCGGTTGCGGGCGTAGACGTCGAGGTAGCTGCGCGCCGCGGGGAACAGCGCGCGCACCCATTCCACTTCGGCGCGGTTCTCTGCCAGGTGGGTCTGCATGTAGACGCCGGGATGGCGCGTGCACAGGCGCCCGGCCATCGCCAGCTGCTCCGGCGTGCTGGTGGGCGCGAAGCGCACGGCGACGGCGTAGGCCAGGCGGTCGTGGCCGTGCCAGCGCTCGATCAGCTCGGTGCACTCGCGCTCGGCCCCGACCACGTCGTCGCACAGGTCGGGCGGCGCGTGGCGGTCCATCAGGATCTTGCCGGCGATCACACGCATGCCGCGCGCCGCGGCGGCCTCGAACAGCCGGTCCACGCTCAGCTTGTGCACCGTGGGGAACACCACCGCGCTGGTGGTGCCGTGGGCCAGCAGCGCGTCGAGGAAGCGCGCGGCGCCGGCGGTGGCCACGGCGTCGTCGGCGTAGCGCATCTCGGCCGGAAAGGTGTGGGTGTCGAGCCAGTCGAGCAGTTCCGTGCCGTAGCTGGCGATCACGTCCAGCTGCGGGCTGTGGACGTGGGTGTCGATGAAGCCGGGCAGGATCAGGCGCCCGGGGTACTCGTGCCGGGCCCAGCCGTCGCCCGGCGCCTGGTCGCCCGGCTGCGCGCCGACGATGCGGCCGTCCTCCACCAGCAGCCAGTGGTCGGGGCGCCAGCGCACGCCGGCCGGCTCGACCTCGCCCCAGGCGGGCGCGGCGGTGAAGTCGAGCAGGTCGCCGCGCAGGGCGACCTTGGGCGGTGCAGCGGTCATGTGACGAGGTGCGGACGCGCGGCAATGCTGCGTGCGACGTCGCGCACGCATTCGCGCAGCCAGCGCACCGAGGCTGATTCGTGCGTGAGGTCGTGCCACAGCTGGTAATAGGCCAGCGGCGGGAAGGCGACGGGGCAGCGCACGATGCGCACCGGCAGCACGTCGACGTAGCGCTGGCAGAACAGCCGGCCGGTGGTGAGCACCAGCAGGCTGCCGGCCACCATGGACGGGATCAGCGCGAAGTGCGCGCTGCGCACGGCGATGTCGCGCAGCAGGCCCTGCTTGACGAGGTGGTCGTCGATGACGCCGCGCGCGCCTTCGTAGTTGGGCGTGGGCGCCACGTGCTCGCAGGCGAGGTAGCGCTCCACCGTCCACGCGCGTCCGACGCCCGCGCGCACGATGGGATGGTCGGCGGCCACCAGGCACACCACCTCGTCGCTCACGAGCCTGCCCAGGTGCAGCTCGTCGGGCGGCGTCAGCCAGTTGCCGATGACCAGGTCGACCTCGCCCTGCGCCAGGCCGCGCCGGTAGTCGAAGTGGCTGGACAGCGTGAGCAGCTCGATCTTGACTTGCGGGGCGCGTTGCTTCAAGGTGAGCACCAGCTGCGGCAGGAAGCCCGGATCGATGAAGTCGCTGGCGGCGATGCGGAAGGTGGTGGTGCTGGTCTGCGGGTCGAAGCCGGCGCGGCGACTGCGCTGGCTGAACAGCCGGTCGGCCTCGTTGAGCAGGTTGGTGGCCGGCCCCAGCATCTGCTGGGCGAACGCGGTGGGCGTCATGCCGTTGCCCGCGCGCACCAGCAACTGGTCGCCGGTGAGCTCGCGCAGCCGTTTCAACTGGGCGCTGACGGCAGGCTGGGAGCTTTGCAGTCGCAAGGCGGCGCGCGACACGCTGCGTTCGGTGATCAAGGTGTGCAGGACACGGATGAGGTGGAGCTCGATCTTGTCGAACTCCGTGCGCAGCGTCATACGATCTGGCCCATATTTGGTATAAGGGAAATTATATTCAGTTCGAGCCCGTACGGCGTTAAGTTTGATGATCATGAGCGATGCCCTGCCCGTCACGCCCCCCCGCGAGATCCGTTTCTTCCATCGCGGCGAAGTGGTGCGACTGAGGGATGCACCCGCCACGCGCAGCGTGCTCGACTGGCTGCGCGAGGACCAACGGTGCACGGGCACCAAGGAGGGGTGCAACGAGGGCGATTGCGGTGCATGCACCGTGGTGGTCGGAGAACTGCCGGCGCACACCGACTCTGCGGACCAGGCCGTGCGCGGCCTGCGGCTGCGCACGGTCAACGCCTGCATCAAGTTCCTGCCCTCGCTGCACGGCAAGGCCTTGTTCACCGTGGAAGACCTGCGCGGCCCGCTCGGGCTGCACCCGGCGCAGCAGGCGCTGGTGGACTGCCACGGCTCGCAATGCGGGTTCTGCACGCCCGGCTTCGCGATGACGCTGTGGAGCAGCTACGAGCACCACTGCGCCGCCGGCACCCGCCCCGACCGCGCGCAACTGGCCGACGAGCTGGCCGGCAACCTGTGTCGCTGCACCGGCTACCGGCCCATCCTCGACGCCGGCGCGCAGATGTTCGAGCACGCGCCGGTGGTGTTCGACACCGCGCCCGCGATCGCCGCGCTGCGCTCGATCGCCGCCGGCGCGCCGGCGGCGGCGCCGCGCTCGATCGCCGAGCTGGCGCGGCGCTACGTGGCCTCTCCCAAGGCGCGCCTGGTGGCCGGCGGCACCGATGTCGGGCTGTGGGTGACCAAGCAGTTCCGCGACCTGGGCGAGGTGATCTCCGTCACGGAGGTCGACGAGCTCAAGACGGTCATCCACCGGGACGGCGAGCTGCGCATCGGCGCCGGCGCGTCGCTGGAGACCGCATGGGCCGCGCTGGCCGCTCGCGCGCCATCGCTCACCGAGGCCTGGCGGCGCTTCGCCTCGCCCCCGATCCGCCACGCCGGCACGCTGGGCGGCAACGTGGCCAACGGCTCGCCCATCGGCGACTCGGCGCCCGTCCTGATGGCACTCGACGCCGCGGTCGAGCTACGCCAGGGCGAGCGCGTGCGCCGCCTGCCGCTGGAAGACTTCTATACCGGCTACCTGGCCAACCGGATGGAGGCCGGCGAGTTCGTGCAGGCGCTCGTGGTGCCCGACGCGGCCTGGGTTCGCGCGCTTCGCGCCTACAAGATCAGCAAGCGCTTCGACTCCGACATCTCGGCCGTCTTCGCGGCGCTGGCGATCACGCTGGACGGCGAACGCGTGGCCGACGTGCGGCTGGTTTTCGGCGGCATGGCCGCGGTCGTCCAGCGCGCCGCCGCGGCAGAGGCGGTCCTGCAGGGACAGCCCTGGGACGCCACCACGCTCGCCGCCGCGCAGGCCGCGCTCGCCAGCGACTTCAAGCCGCTGGACGACATGCGGGCGAGCGCCGCCTACCGGTTGCGCGTCGCGCAGAACCTGTTGCAGCGGTTCTGGCTGGAGACCCGGTCCCAGCCGGCGCTGACGTCGATCTGGAGCGTGGCATGACGGGCACCGCACCGCGCTTCCTCGAACCCCCGCACGCGAGCGCGGGCGTGGGCACGTCGCGCCCGCACGAGTCCGCGCACCTGCACGTGGCCGGCGCCGCCACCTACATCGACGACATCCCAGAGCTGGCCGGCACGCTGCACTGCGCGCTGGGCCTGTCGCCGGTGGCGCACGGGCGGCTGAAGTCCATGGACCTGGAGCGCATCCGCGCGCTGCCCGGCGTGGTCGACGTATTCGGCGCCGACGCCTTCCCCGGCCCCAACGATTGCGGCCCGATCTTCCACGACGACCCGATCCTCGCCGATGGCGAGTTGCGCCATGTCGGCCAGCCGGTGTTCGCCGTGGTCGCGCGCACGCGCGGGGACGCGCGCCGCGCGGCCGCGAAGGCGCGCGAGGTGCTGGACATCGAGCCGCTGGAGGCGGTGCTCGAGCCGCGCGAGGCGCACGCCCGCGGCCAGTACGTGATCCCGCCGGTGCACCTCAGCCGCGACACCGTCGAGGGCGGCGCGCGCGTGGCGATCGCCGGCGCGCCGCATCGGCTGATCGACACGCTGGAGGTCGGTGGCCAGGAACAGTTCTACCTCGAGGGCCAGATCAGCTACGCGGTGCCCACCGAGGACGACGGCATGAAGGTGCACTGCTCCACGCAGCACCCGTCCGAGATGCAGCACCTGGTGGCGCACGCGCTGGGCCTGCAGTCTCACCACGTGCACGTGGAATGCCGGCGCATGGGCGGCGGCTTCGGCGGCAAGGAGTCGCAGTCGGGCCTGTTCGCCTGCGTCGCGGCGCTGGCGGCGCGACGCACAGGCCGGCCCGTGAAGCTGCGCCTCGATCGCGACGACGACTTCCTCATCACGGGTCGTCGCCACTGCTTTTCCTACGACTACGAGGTGGGCTACGACGACGCGGGCCGCATCCTGGGCGTGGCGATGACGCTGATCTCGCGCGCCGGCCACTCGGCCGACCTGTCGGGCCCGGTGATGACGCGCGCGCTGTGCCACGTGGACAACGCCTACTGGCTGCCCGACGTGGAGCTGCACGGCTTCTCGGCGAAGACCAACACGCAGAGCAACACCGCGTTCCGCGGCTTCGGCGGACCGCAGGGCGCGATCGTCACCGAGGTGATCCTCGACTCGATCGCGCGCCGGCTCGGGCTGGACGCGCTGGACGTGCGCCGCGCCAACTACTACGGCATCGACACGCGCAACACCACGCCCTACGGCCAGCCGGTCAAGGACAACGTCATCGCCGCGCTGACCGACGAGCTGGTCGCCACCAGCGCCTACCGCGAGCGCCGCGCCGCCATCGCCGGGTTCAACGCGCGCGAGCCGTGGATGAAGCGCGGCCTCGCGTTCACGCCGGTGAAGTTCGGCATCTCGTTCAACGTGCGCCACCTGAACCAGGCGGGCGCGCTGGTGCACGTCTACGTGGACGGCTCCATCCTCGTGAACCACGGGGGCACGGAGATGGGCCAGGGCATCAACACCAAGGTGGCCCAGGTGGTGGCGCATGAGCTGGGGGTCGCGTTCTCGCGGGTGCGCGTGACGGCCACCGACACCCAGAAGGTGGCCAACACCTCGGCAACGGCGGCCTCCACCGGCAGCGACCTGAACGGCAAGGCGGCGCAGAACGCGGCCATCACGATCAGGAAGCGGCTGGCCGAGTTCGCCGCGCGCACGTTCGGCGGCGTCGCGGCCGACGTGCGCTTCGACAAGGACACCGTGCAGGTGCACGACCGGGTCTTCCCGTTCCCCGAACTGGTGCGGCGCGCCTACGAAGACCGGGTGCAGCTGTGGTCGGACGGCTTCTACGCCACGCCCGGCCTGCGCTGGGATCCGGCCAGCACCAAGGGCCAGCCGTTCTACTACTTCAGCTACGGCGCCGCCGTGTCGGAGGTGGTGGTGGACACGCTCACCGGCGAGTGGCGGCTGCTGCGCGCCGACGTGCTGCACGACGTGGGCCGCTCGCTGAACCCGGCCATCGACATCGGCCAGGTGGAGGGGGCGTTCATCCAGGGCATGGGCTGGCTCACCACCGAGGAGCTGGTGTGGCACCCGAAGACCGGCGTGCTCACCACGCACGCGCCCAGCACCTACAAGATCCCGACGGCCACCGACTGCCCGCCCGTGTTCAACGTGGCGCTGTTCGACAACGCGAACGTGGAGGACAGCATCCACCGCAGCAAGGCCGTGGGCGAGCCGCCGCTGCTGCTGCCGTTCTCGGTGTTCCTGGCGATACGCGACGCGGTGTCGGCGGTGGGCGAGCATCGAGTCGATCCACCGTTGCGCGCGCCGGCGACGTCCGAGGCCATCCTCGACGCCATCGACGCCGTCAAGGCCCAGGCCTGAGATGGACCGCGACACGCGTCTCGCCGCGATGCATTGGCTGGAGCAGCGCGTGCCGGCCGTCGTCGTCGAGATCGTCGAGGCACGTGGTTCCGCGCCGCGCGGCGCGGGCACGCGCATGCTGGTGTCGGCGGTCCAGGCGATCGGCAGCATCGGCGGCGGCCACCTCGAATGGAAGGCGCTGGCCACTGCCAAGGCGATGCTGGCCGCGCGCGAGCTCGCGCCACGACGCGAGCGCTACCCGCTCGGGCCGGCGCTGGGCCAGTGCTGCGGCGGCGTCGTGGAGCTCGAGTTCTCGCTGCTGGACGACAGCGCCATCGCCCGCTGGCCCGAGGCGCCGCCGTTGATGCACCTGCAGATGCACGGGGCCGGCCACGTGGGCCACGCCATTGCCACGCTGCTGACGACGCTGGACGTGCGCTGCGACTGGATCGACGAGCGCGACGACGCCTTCCCGCCGACGACCACGCTGGGCACGCCCTGGCCCGACGCCGTGCGGCGCCGCGTCGTCGACGGCGCGCAAGGCGAGGTCGCCCTGGCGCCGTCGGGTGCGTTCTACCTGGTGTTGACGCACGACCACGCGCTGGACCTGCGCATCGTCGAGGCCGCGCTGCGGCGCGACGATGCGGGCTTCGTGGGCGTGATCGGTTCGAAGTCCAAGCGCGGGCGCTTCCGCCATCGGCTGGCGCAGCGCGGCATGAGCGAAGATCGCGTGCATCGGATGCAGTGCCCCGTGGGCGTGGCCGGCATCACGGGCAAGCAGCCGGAGGTGATCGCACTGGGCGTGGTCGCGCAGCTGATGCAGCACGCCACAGCGTGCATCGTCAGCCCGGATGCGCCCCGGCTTCGTACCACTGCTTGAGCACGCCGCGCTCGGCGTCGGTGATCTGCGTCGCGTTGTTCAGGGGCATGGCCTTGAGCACCACGGCCTGCTGGTACATCTGTGCCGCGTGCGCGAGGATCTGGTCGGGCGCGTCGAGCCGCACGCCCTTGTTGGCCAGCTGCGCGTTGTGGCACAGGCTGCAGCGTTCCTTGACGATGACCTGGACCTGCGCGAACGACGGCGCTGCGGGAACGGCGGCCACCGGCGCCGGCGCCTTGGGCGCCAGCCAGATCGCGAGGCCCGCCAGCAGCGCGCAGCCGATGCCCGCGTACTCCCACGGCACGCGCTTGCCCAGCACCAGCGCACGGTGGCGCGCGACGAACGACGTGCGGATCAGCGCGCCGGCCGCCATCATGATCACCAGCACGATCCAGTTGCCCTCCGCGCCATGCAGGAACGCGTAGTGGTTGCTGAGCATCGCGGCCAGCACGGGCAGCGTGAAGTAGGTGTTGTGGACGCTGCGCTGCTTGGCGCGCCGGCCGTGCGCCGGATCCACCGGCTCGCCCGCCTTCATCTGGGCGATCACCCTGCGCTGGCCCGGGATGATCCAGAAGAACACGTTGGCGCTCATCGTCGTGGCCATCATCCCGCCCACGAGGATGAAGGCGGCGCGCCCGGCGAACAGGTCGCAGGCGAGCCACGACGCGAACACCACCAGCGCCGCCACCAGTGCGCCGGCCACGGCCTGGTTGCCCTGGTCGAACAGCCGGCAGACGGCGTCGTAGCCGATCCAGAACACCACCAGGAAAGCCAGCGCGCAGGCGATCGCCGGCCCGGCCGTCCAGGCGTGCACGCGCGGGTCGATCAGGAACGTGTTCGCCTGGAACAGGTAGATGGCGGTGAACAGCGCGAATCCGGTGAGGAACGTGGAGTAGCTCTCCCAGTAGAACCAGTGCAGGTGCTCCGGCAGCTTCTTCGGCGCGCCGAGGTACTTGTGCGGGTTGTAGAAGCCGCCGCCGTGCACGGCCCAGAGTTCGCCGCCGACGCCCTTTTCCTTCAGCTCGGCATCCGTCGGCTCCACGAGGCTCGAGTCGAGGAACACGAAGTAGAACGAGGAGCCGATCCAGGCGATCGCGACGATCACGTGGGCCCAGCGCAGGAGGAAGTTGACCCAGTCGAGGAGGTAGAGATCCATGCGGTGGGCGATGCAAGAGCCGCGCCAGAAACTTCAGCTGCCGCGGTATGTGGAATAGGACCAGGGGCTGGCCAGCAGGGGCACGTGGTAGTGCGAGGTGGCGTCGGCGATGCCGAAGTCCAGCGGAACCCGATCGAGGAATGCCGGCTCGGGCAGCGCGGCGCCGCGGGCGCGGAAGTAGTCGCCGACCTCGAAGGCGAGCCGGTAGCGACCCGCCTCGAACGCGGCGCCTTCCAGCAGCGGGCCGCCGGCACGGCCGTCGGCGTCCAGCACGAGCTCGCGCAGCAGGAGTACGGCGTCGCCTTCGAGGCGATGCAGCGCCACGCGCATGCCCGCGGCCGGGCAGCCGTTCATGGTGTCGAGGACGTGCGTGGTCAGGAAGCCCATGGGTGCCGGAGGTGAGGATGGAGCAGGCGACATCGTGTCAGATTTGGTCGGCAAGGTCATGCGGAGATTCGGATGACGCCCATGTGCCGTGGCGGATACGTCACCCCACCGCCACGCTGCTGCGCGCGATCGCGCGCGCCAGCTGTTCCACGTCGATCGGCTTGGCGACGTAGTCGTCCATGCCCGCGGCCAGGCAGGCCTGGCGATCGCCGTCGAAGGCGTTGGCCGTCATCGCGATGATGGGCAGCGCCGCCTGCGGCCCGCCCAGGGCGCGGATCGCCTGGGTGGCCTCCATGCCGTCCATGCCGGGCATCTGCAGGTCCATCAGCACCAGGTCGTAGTCGCCGCGCCGCACGGCCTCCACCGCCTGCTGGCCGTTGGCCACCAGGTGGACGCGGTGGCCCATGCGCGCGAGGACGGCGTTGATCAGGATCTGGTTGACGTCGTTGTCCTCCGCCACCAGGATGCGCAGCGCCTGGCGCGGCGCCTCGGCCTGTGCGGCGCCGCCCTGTACCGGCGGGAGCTCGGAGCGATCGACGAAGCGGCTGGGTATCGACACGACGAAGCGGCTGCCCTCGCCCGGGGTGCTGCTGGTGGCGATGGTGCCGCCCATCAGCTGCACGATCTCGCGCGTGATCGCCAGGCCCAGGCCGCTGCCGCCGTAGCGGCGCATGGTGGTGGAATCGGCCTGCGTGAAGCGATCGAACAGCGTGGGCATGGCGCTGGCGGAAATTCCGATGCCGGTGTCGCTGACCTCCAGGCGCAGCGTCAGCGAACGATCGGCGCCCGGCTCGATGGCGATGGTCACCTGCACCGTGCCGCGGTCCGTGAACTTGATCGCGTTGCCCACGAGGTTGAACAGGATCTGCTGCAGGCGGATCGCGTCGCCCATGATCAGCGTGTCCTCGTTGGGAATCGTCTCCAGGCGCAGCGCCAGGCCCTTGCCGAGCGCGCGTTCGCGCAGCAGCGCCACCACGCCCTCGCCGGCGCTGCGAACGCCGAACGGGGCCGAGGCGAGCTGCAGGTGGCCGGCCTCGATGCGCGAGACGTCCAGGATGTCGTTGATCAGCGCCAGCAGCAGGCGGCCCGAGCTGCCGATCAGCTCGGCGTGGCGGCGCTGCTGCAGGTCCAGCGTCGAATGCAGCATCAGCTCGTTCAGGCCCAGCACGGCGTTGAGCGGCGTGCGGATCTCGTGGCTCATCGTCGCCAGGAACTGCGACTTGGCCTGGTTGGCCGCCTCGGCGTTCGCCTTGGCCTGCGAGAGCCGGCGCTCGGCGGCCGTGACGTCGTGGAACACGCTCACCACGCCGCCCTCGCGGGTGCGCCGGTCGACGATGCGCACCACGAGGCCGTTGCCCAGGTCGCGCTCCCACTCGCCTTCGCCGGCCTGGTGCATGCGATCGCGTTCCTCCAGCCACAGCGCGCGCTCCTCGGGCGACGCGTCGAGCAGCGGCGTGTCGGTGACGGGCGCCGACAGGTCGTCGTAGTGGATGCCCACCCGCAGGACGCCGCGCATCCAGGGAAACAATTCGATGTAGCGCTCGTTCCAGCGCACCACGATGTCGTTCTTGTCGCACAGCAGGAAGCCGTCGGGCATCGCGTCCAGCGCCTGGTCCAGCGTGCGCACCGAGCTCGCGAGCGCCTCGCGCGCATCGGCCAGGCGGTTGAACTGCCACTGCGACAGCACGCCGGCCACCAGCGTGAGCGCCACCAGCGCCAGGCAGGCCACCAGGATGACGTTGCGATTCTGCTGCCAGGCGCGCAACGCCTCGGCCAGCGGCAGGCTCACGGTGACGCGCAGCGAGCGATAGAGCGTCGGGCGCGCCGCCACGACGGCCGGCACGCCGCTGAGCCGGGACGCCGCCAGCACCGGCTCGCCAAGCAAGGCCGCGTCGGGCAGGGGCGTCGTTTGCTGCGCGCGCAGGCCCGCGCCCGAGGGCACCGACGCCAGCAGCTTGCCGTCATCGCGTTCGAGCGTGATCCCCAGGCCCGCGGTGGCACCGGCCTGCGAGATGATGGACGCCAGCGCGGTCGTCGGCACCTCCACCACCGCCATCACGCGGCGTCCGTCGGGCAGCGTCACGATGCGCGCCATGTAGACCGACGGCTCGGTGGTGGCCGGGCTGATGTCCGGGTCGCTGATCGTGAGCTGCGGCACGGGCTGCGAGAACAGGCGCGCCGCGAAGCCCTCGGGCAGGCGCATGCCGTTGCGATCGCTGGAGGGCAGGCTGGCGGCCAGCGTGGTGCCGTCGCCGTCGATCAGCGCCGCGTCGTTGAACAGCAGTTGCCGATCCTTGAACGCCGCCATCGCGCGATGCGCCACGTCGGCATCGAGCACGCCGGGCGCGCGCCACGCCGGCGCCACGACCTGGGCCAGGCTGGTGAGCTGCAGGTCCAGCGACAGCAGCGCGCGGTTCAGCCCGGCCTCGGAGCTGGCGGCCGTCTGCAGCACCACCTCGTCGGCGCGTGCCATGGCCTCGCGGCGCTCCGCCCCCACCAGCCAGCCGGCCGCGAGGACGAGCGCCAGCAGCAGCGCGAACGTCGCCGTCCAGACGATGGCGCTGGACCGCTGCAGGCCCCCGTTCATCGCGCCTCGATGCCCGCGCTGTGCGCGAGCGTGCGGTTCCAGACGGCCGCGCAGGGCGGCCCGCAGCGCTCCAGCCAGCGCGGCAGCACGGTGGCAGTGAAGATCTCGCGGCGCAGGCGCTCGTCGGCGGGCGTGCTGGCGACCAGGGTCATGCCGCCCCGGTGGCCGCCCTTGCAGCTCGCCGCGCCGGTGTCGCAGGCCAGGCCGTCGGCGGTCTCGCGCTCCGACTCGTCCCAGATGTCGCGCTCCACGCGCGGCAGCTCGCGCTTGATGAGCGCGCGCAGGTCGGCCGGCAGCGCGTTCCAGGCGGCGCCGTTGGCCACGAACAGCGACAGTCCCCAGCTGATGGCCATCGGGTGGATGTGCGTGGTGACCTTGTCGAGTCCGATCGTGTTGCCCGACATCGTGCCCGTGACGGCGCAGTCGAGCTCGTCACGGGCCAGGTAGGGCAGGATGTCGTCGAAGCCGGTGGTGACGGGCTTGCCGCCCAGCGCCTCGATCCAGTCGGACTGCGCGGGCCCGGACGTGCGCACGCGCAGGCCGGCGAGGCCCTTCAGGCCCGCGAACGGCTTCTTGCAATAGACCACCTGCGCAGGATACGCGTACATCGCCAGCACCTCGATGCCGTAGCGCTCGCGCATCATGCCTTCCAGGTAGGGCCGGAAGGCGGCGACGGAGCGCCGCATGGCCGCCATGTCCGGGTTGAGGCCGGCGAGGTCGGGCGCAGTGAGCTCCGGATCCTTGGTGATGCCGCCCGACACCGGCAGGGTGGCGAACGGCAAGGCGCCCAGCTGCACCAGCGTCAACACCTCCTGGCTGCGGATGCCGGCACGGTCGAAGGGCACGATCTCCGCGGTGTAGCGGCCGCCGCTCAGACGGGCCAGTTCGGCGTCCCAGAACGGCTGCTCATGGCGCGTGAACTGGTTCAGGCTGCCCAGGCCGCCGACGATGCGCAGGCGCAAGGGCGGCGACGCATCGGCCGCCAGGGCGCCGCACGCGATCGCCGCCAGCAGCCCCAGGCACGCCAGCCGTGTACGCACGCGATGGCCGAAGCCCGCACCGTCCATGCCTACTCCCTGGTGTGAACAGGCCCCAAGCGTACTCCGGTTGGGCAGGAACGCCCGTCCCGGATACGGCGGAGTGCGCGGCAGGGGTCTTGCGCTAACGCGCCGAGAACGGGTCCGGCGCCTCTTCGGTGCCGGCCGCCTCGGCCGCGCAGATCGCGGGCACCTGGTTCTTGCGCAGCGGCGCCTGGTGGACGCAGTCCCAGCCGTGCAGGTTGCCCTGCTCGTCCACGCGCGGCGTGAAGACAAGGTTGCCCTTGGCGGTGCCCACGGTCAGCGACAGCTGCTTGGGATCGAGCGTCAGCGTGCTGCCGTCGGCGATGCGTTCCGCGACGCCGGCTTCGGCCAGAGTCTGCGGCACGTGGTGCTCCGGGCTGTAGAAGGCCACGAGCGCGTCGCGCGCCGGTTGCGACAGCATGATGGACTGCGCCACCTTGGCCTTGATCGTGTAGGTCTGGTACGCCGGAAGCGCCACCGCCGCGAGGACGCCGACGATGTAGACCAGCATCAGCAGGCCGAAGCCGCCGCCCAGCCGGCCGGCGTAGGGGATGAAGGCGGCCGGCACGTAGGCCAGCGGATGGCGCCCGGGCACCGCGTTCTCCTCGCGCGTCACGCGCACGACGCGCTTGGTGATCCACGGGTACGGGCTCAGCAACTCGTGGAACGACATCCAGAAACCGCTGGAGACCTTCGCCTGGTCGCGCAAGGCGGCGACGTCCAGCTGGCGCCAGCGCTGGCCGCCGGCGGCCAGCGCGCCGAGCGCGATGGCGGCGTTGTCGGGCGACGAGCTGCAGGCCAGGCCGTGGCGGTCGCAGGTGGACTCCTTGGCACGCGAGTAGGCCGCGCCGAGCAGTGGCAGCCACAGTGCGGGCCAGCGCAGCAGGTGCTTGGGCAGGTGACGCATGCGCAGGTGGCCCAGCTCGTGGCCGAGGTAGAACGCCACGCCGTCCGGATGCTCGCGCATCGCGTCGACGGTGTCGGAGTTCAGCACCACGTACTCATGGCCCAGGAAGCGCGTGGCGAACGCGTTGATCGCGCCGTTGCCATTGAGTACGTAGGCCTCGGGGCGCTGCTTGATCTCCAGCTTGTCGCAGCAGGCGACGAACTGCGCGTACAGGTCGGGGAACTGGCGTTCGTCGAGCTTGACGCCGTTGCCCTTGATCCAGGCGATCAGCGCCGATTGCGCGAACAGGTAGCCGATGAAGCCGAAGAGCAGGCCGATCAGCGCGATGCCGACGGTGCCGACGATGACCAGGATCCAGAAGACGAGACCGATCGCGAGCGTGAGCGCAGACAGCGTGCGCTCGCCCGGATAGACGAGTTTGTTCAAGCTTCCCTCCTCAGGGGGTTTCCGACGGTGCGCTCTCGATGCAGGAGCGGTCGGCGCAGGGTGCGCCGCCGCGCGATTCTAGAAAGCATTCGTGCCAGGCACCCCCCCCATTTGGAGGGGACAGACCCTTGCGGATACCCACAAAGTAGTCATGCCGGCGTCGTGTGCCGGCGGAGCGCCCGGCGCCGCGGGCTCGGCGTGTAGCCGGAGACTGGAAGGGCTAAACGATCAACGGGCCAGTCGGTGGATCGCGGCCAACTACTTTGTGGGTAGCCGCAAGGGACAGACCCGGACCCTGTCGACGTTCAGGGAGCCAGCAGCGCCAGCGCGCCCGCCGCCGCCGCCAGCCCGAGGGCCGCGCCGGCCCAAGGCGCGACGCGGCGATCGAGCACCGCGCCGATCGCCCACAGGCCGGTCACGAGACAGGCCGCCACGCCGGCGAGCGCCGCGCGGCCCAGGTCGTCGACCCGCCACAGCAGGCCGCCGGTGCAGGCCGTGGCCACCAGGAACAGCGCCACGGCCACGCCGCCCTGACCGCGCGTGACGCGACGCTCCTCGGTCAACGGAACGGGGTCCGACTCGGGCATGCCCGCGGGACGCCAGGACGGCGAGCGAAACAGCACGCCCAGCCGATCGCGCCAGCCGCGAGCGTGGCGACATCGCCGCCACAGGTCGGCGTAATTGGCGCCGACGGCGGTCAGCGGATTCCAGCCCACGAGCGGCACGGTGGTGCCGTAGACGCAGGGCTCGGAGGCGGACTCGGGCTCGAACGTGCCGAACAGCCGGTCCCACACCACCAGGATCGCGCCGTAGTTGCGATCGAGGTAGCGCGCATTGGTGGCGTGGTGCACGCGGTGGTTGGACGGCGTCGACAGCCAGCGATCGAGCGGCCCCAGCGAGCCCACGTGCTCGGTGTGGATCCAGAACTGGTAGAACAGCACCACGACGCCGGCCAGCGCGAACTGCAGGGGCGGCACGCCCACCAGCGCCATCGGCAGGAAGAACGGCCAGCCGGACAACGCGTAGGCGCTCTCCTGGCGCAGCGCGGTCGACAGGTTGAAGCGCCGGCTCTGGTGGTGCACCACGTGCGCGGCCCAGAACAGCGCGCTCTCGTGGGAGACGCGGTGCAGCCAGTAGTCGCACAAGTCGTACAGCAGCACCGCCAGCGCGAGGCCGCCCGCGTGCTGCCACAGCGCCGCATGCGGCGTCAGCGTGAGCAACGGGAACGCCAGCGTGTACAGCCCGATCTGGATCAGCTGCGTGCAGGCCGCCACCACCTGGCTCAGCAGGCCCTGGCTGAGGCTGGCCAGCGTGTCGGCCAGGCCGTAGTTGTTGCGGCCGCGCGCAAGGCCCCAGGCGAACTCGGCGGCCATCAGCACGCCGAAGACCGGCAGCGCGTAGAGGACGATGTCGTCGGTCATTCGAAGCGCCACGCGAGCGCGACGAGCGCGGAGGCGCGCGAGCGCGTGTCCACGCGCGCGCTCTCGCGCAGCGCGTGCGAGAACGGCTCGACCTGCGCATGCGCGAGCACCACCCAGCTTCTGGCGAACGGCAGTTCGGCAGACAGCTCCAGCACGGGCGTCGTCGAGGCAACATGCACGTCGTAGAGGTGCGCGTCGTAGCGCGCGCTGCGCCGCGTGACGCCGGCCTGCGGGTAGACGGTGACGGGGCCCAGCGGCAATTCGACGGCATACGAGGCTTCCAGCAGCGAACCGCCGGAGACGGTGTCGACGAAGGCGTCGGCGAACACGCCGCCCCAGGGCGTCTCCTGGAACGTGCCGAGGCCGACGGGCCGCGGGTTGGTGCGATGCGCCAGGCCCGGGCCGTCCGCGTCGGTCCCCTCCGTGCTGACGCGGCCGACCACCTCCAGCGAGCCCCAGCCGACAGGCACGAGCTTCGCGCCGAAGGTGTCCTCGCGCACGAACAGCGACCCGTAGTCGCCGTACGCATACGGCAGCGCCCAGTTCCGCGCCGACGCGCCCGGCGCCGACGCCTGCGTGCGCTCGACGCCCACGCCGATGTCGCCGACGAAGTGCGGCGCGTCGTCGGCCAGCGCGTTCGAGGCGAACGACAGCACCAGCGCCGCGAGCAGGACGCGCATCACGCCCGGCTGAACACCAGCGCCACGTTGGTGCCGCCGAACGCGAACGAGTTGCTGATGGCGTGGCGCAGGTCGGGCGCGCGCCGAGCCTCGCCGAGCACGTGCGCCAGGCCCGCGCAGCGCGCATCCAGCGTCGCGACGCCCAGCGTGGGCGGCACGACGCCGGCCTGCAGCGCCGCGACGGTCAGCGCCGCCTCCAGGGCGCCGCCGGCCCCCAGCAGGTGGCCGTGCGCCGCCTTGGTGGAGCTCACGCGCAGCCCGCTCGCGTGCTCGCCCCACACCTCGCGCAGCGCCTCGCATTCCACCGGATCGCCCGCCAGCGTGGCGGTGCCGTGCGCGTTGCAGTACCCCACGTCGGCCGGCTCCAGGCCGCTGGCGCGCAGCGCTGCCTTGAGCGTGGCCACCTGGCCGCGCGCCTGCGGATTGGTCAGGTGCAGTGCGTCGCAGCGCACGGCCGATCCGGAGAACCACGCGCGCGGCGCGTCGACCAGGTCTTCCTCGCGACGCAGCACGAAGAACGCGGCGCCCTCGCCCAGCACGAGCCCGGTGCGGTTGGCCGCGAACGGCCGGCAGGTGTGCGCCACGTCGGCCGCGTCGGGCGGCGCGAGCGTGCGCAGGGCCTGCCAGGCGGCGACGGTGCCGCGTGCGAGCGGCGCCTCCACGCCACCGCAGACGGCGACGTCGATCTCGCCGCGGCGCAGCGCGTGCGCAGCCTCGGCGATGGCCGCCGAGCTCGACGCGCAGGCCACGGCGTAGGTGAGCACCGGGCCGCGGATGTCGGCATGGATGGCCACCACCGCGGACGCGCCGTTGACCATGCCCGCGGGCACCGTCAGCGGCGGTACGCGAGCGCCGGAGTACAGCGCGGCGAAGCCGGCGTCCATTGTGGCCGCGCCGCCCATGCCGGTGCCCAGGTACAGCCCCACGCGCTCCGGGTCTGCCCACGCGCCGACGCGCGCGTCGGCCAGCGCCTTGCGCACCGCGGCCAGTGCCATCTGGCTCACGCGCTCGGTGCCCACCTGCTGCAGGCGCGTGAGTCCGTGCGCCAGCTCGCCCTGGACCTGGGCTGCGGCGATGTCGGGCAGGCCGTCGAACGCCATGCGGTCGACGCCACCCCGGCCCTCGACGAGGCGCGCCCAGGCGGCGTCCAGGTCGTCGCCGAGCGGGCTCGCGATGCCGATGCCGGCGACCCCGATGCGCGCGGCGGGTGTCATCACGCCTTCTTCAGGACGGCCGGCAGGCCGTCGATGAGCAGGGCGAGCTCGCGCAGCGTGGTCACCGTGGTGGCGGCGGAGTCGGGCACGGTGACGCCGAAGCTGTCGTCGATCTCGAACATCAGCTCGGCGACGGTGAGCGAGTCCAGGTCGTAGCTGGCGAACGGCGCATCGGGGTCGATCACGTCGAGCGCGACGCCGAACTTGTCATGGATCAGGTGGGTGAGTCGGTCGAGGGTCGTCATGCTGTTGTCACCGTGCCGCCGCTTCGGCGACGTCGAATTCGGAGGAGATGTCGTGCGAGAACGGCACGCTGTCGAGGGTGCAGGCGTCCAGGCCCTGCATGAAGGCGCTGAGGCGGTCGGCCACCAGGTGGCGGTCGTTGTCGGCCGTGATCATGTGATAGCTGTTCTCGGCCACGTGCAGGCTCAGCAAGCCCGTGGGCACGCGCCCGAGCTCGCGGCGCACGCTGGACAGGCGGCATATCTCGTCGTCGCGCGCGTGCTGCACCTGCACCGGATGGGCCAGCTCGGGCAGCAGAGTGCGCACGTGCGCGGACAGCCGCTCGCTCTCGCGCACGACCGTCAGCGGCACCGTGGCGGGGCCCACGAGCGAGGTCTCGCCGGCCGCCATCTGCTGGCGGATCAACTGGCGCATGCGCTCGTTGCGCAGGCCGAAGGGCTCGCGCTCGTGCATCGAGAAGAACCGCGTGAGCCCGGTGGCGTAGGCGACGGACCGCAGCGCGTACCACCACGGCAGCGCCCAGCCGTTGTAGTCGAACAACGGGGACAGCAGCGCAAATCCTCGCAAGCCCGCGCGCGGACGCTGCGCGGCCACGGCGAGCGCCAGCATGGCGCCGGTGCACAGGCCGCCCAGCACGTAGGGCTCGGCGGACTCGGCCTCCAGCTCGTCCAGGCAGCGGCTGGCGGCGTCCACCCAGTCCTGCCAGGACGCGGCATCGGCCAGCATCCCGGCGCTGTAGCCCGGCACCTCGGGCGCCAGCAGGCGCACTCCGTGGCGACGCAGCGGGTGCGTGAGAAAGCCGAATTCCTTGGGGCTGCTGGCCAGCCCGTGGAAGAGGACAAGGCGGCTGGGGCGCCCCAGCCAGAGGGGATCTGAAGACTTCATCGTCGAATGCGGAGCTGGAAAAACGCCAGGGATCCGGCGGTGGACTCGCCTCGAATGTGACCGTTCAATTGTCCGTGTCTACCCTGATCAGCGTGTTCAGCATGAAGCAAGCCATGCGAAAGGTTGGACGGGTGGCCACTTGTGGATGCCGAACATCTGGTTGCATCGGAACGGCGCGCGTCAGCTTGCGGCAAGCGCGCCACGTCCACGCGACGTGGCACGCTCGCGTTGTGAGAACAAGGGGCGGCCGAACCCCTTGCTGCACAACACAACCGAGGAAAGACATGAAACCAACCCTTCGCGCCGCCGCGTTCGCGCTGCCGCTGCTCGCCTCCACGCTCGCGCTGGCCCAGATGCCGGGCCGCCATCCGCACTACATCCACGCATTGTCCGACCTGCGCGCAGCGCAGTGGCAGATCGACCATCGCCGCCCGGAGGACGGCCAGATGCGCGAGGATGAGATCGTCGCCTCCGACGAGGTGGCCGCCGCGATCCACTCGACCACCGTCGCCGCCGCCGCCGACGCTAAGGACCTGAGCTGGAATCCGCCGCCCGACGCGCCGCCGGCCTACGACGACCGCCTGCACGCCGCCATCGACCTGCTGCACGCAGCGCACAACGACCTGGCGCTGCCGGAGGACGACCCGATGGCGCGCAACCAGCAAAGCCTGGCCCTCCTGCGCGTGGACGCCGCCCAGCACGCCGCCGAACGCGCCGTGCGGGCCGCGCGCCGCGTCGATGACAGCCGTCAATGAACGCACGGCGTGCGCCCTGCCGCCGCCGTCGCGCTAAAGAGAGGGCGTCGGCCAGCCGATAAGTAGTGGAACGGCAACCGTCCGATCGCGCGATCAAGCGCCCCGGACGGCTGCTTTTCCAACGCTTGCGGAAGGCTCCGATGAGTCAGGCCAATCCACGCCAGTACCTGGGCGCACTGCGCTCTGCCCTGGCCGCCGCCAAGGCGGCCAACGATTCCCGCGCCGCGGCGTATCACGTGCTTCCGAACGGCATCAGTTGCAAGATGGACTGGGCCGGCTGGGGCGACCCCTGGTACAACGCGAGCGCACGCCAGCAGGCCTTGCTGGACGTCCTGCAGGACCTGGTCGACGGCGGCGAGACCGAGGTCCCGATGATCGCCCTTAAGACCGCCCTGCGCCTGCAGATCCCCGAGCCGGAGATCCTGCGCAGCCGCGACAACGTGGGCGCAGACGGCGAATCGGGCTATTTCTTCGACGACGTGCTGCACGCGCTGTATGCCCTCGAAGCCCAGGACACCGAGCAGGTGTTCTACGGCCTGATCGACCGGCTGATGCAGCCGACCTGCGTCCGCTCGGGGCTGATCGCGCGCTGATCCGGCGCATCGGCGCCTCGAAACGTCGACAACTCCCGCGTCGCGCGCCGCTGAGCTAGCCATAATCGGCGACATGCTGTCGCCAAGACTACGCTTCCTCCTGGCCATCTTGCTGGCCACCTGCGCCTGCGTGGCCGTGGCCGCCCCGCGCCTGCCGCTGGTGACCATGCAGGACGGCGATGCCACGCTGCTGCGCGACGGCGCCCGCTTCGCCCTGGCCGAGGGCGTGCACCTGCAGGCCGGCGACCTGATCGCCACCGGCGCCCAGTCGCGCCTGCTGCGCATCGAATTTCCCGACGGCCCCGGCTTCGCGCTCGGGCCCGACAGCCGCGCCATGCTCCTGCCCAATCTCGGCGACGACGGCATGCACGCCGGCGTCTACCTGCTCTCGGGCTGGGTCAAGCTGGCCGCGCCGGCCGGTGTGGCCGGCGCGATCCGCAGCGCGGTCGCCGATGCCGACACCACCGGCGGCACCCTGATCCTCTCCGTCCAGGGCGGACTCGCCCAGGCCTTCGCCGAGTCCGGGTCGTCGCGCGTGCAGCAGCGGGCGCCCGACCTGGGCGACCAGTCCGTGAAATCCGGCGAGATGCTGACGCTGCAGTCCGCTGCGAAGCCGGTGCTCGCCAGGGGCGTGTCGCCGGCCTTCGTGCAGGCCATGCCGCGCAGCTTCATGGACACCCTGCCCGCGCGCGCAGGCGCCTTCACGGTGGACGTGCCGCCGCACCGCCTGGGCGACATGGCCTACGCCGACGCCCAGCCCTGGATCGACGCCGAGGCGCCGCTGCGCCAGGTGTTCGCCGCGCGCTGGCGCCGGCTGGCGGCCGATCCCCGATTCCGCAGCGCGCTCGTCGCCGGATTGAAGTCGCATCCGGAATGGGCGCCCGTCCTCTATCCGTCCGGCCACGCGCCGCAACCCGTCCACTAAAGACATGAAACTCCTCGTCAAGTTCAACCTGGTGTTCCTGATCGTGTTCCTGGTGGGGCTGAGCGCGTCCACGCTCATCGCCCGCGGACTGCTGCGCCAGGCCGCCAAGGACGAAGTGATCGACCGCGCGCGGCTGCTGATGACCGGCGCCAACGGCGTCAGCACCTACACGGCCACGCAGATCAAGCCGCTGCTCGAGACACAGATGAAGTACACCTTCCTGCCGCAGTCCATACCGGCCTATTCGGCGGCGGAGGTGCTGGCGCACCTGCAGAAGACCTATCCCGACTACTCGTTCAAGTCGGCGATGCTCAACCCGACCAACCCGCGCGACCGCGCGGTGGCGTGGGAAGAGGACATCGTCACCACCTTCAAGAAGTCGGCCGACCTGAAGGAATTCATCGGCGAGCGCGAGACGCCCACCGGTGCCGCGCTGTACATCGCCCGCCCCATCGTCATCACCAACCCGGGCTGCCTGGCCTGCCACAGCACGCCCGACGCCGCGCCCAAGACGCTCACCGACAAGTACGGGCCCGGCAACGGCTTCGGCTGGACGCTCAACGAACCGCTGGGCGCGCAGGTGGTCTCGGTGCCGCTGACGCTGCCGCTGCAGCAGGCCGACCGCCAACTGCTGGTGGTCATGGGCGTGCTCACCGGCGTGTTCCTGATGATCGGCGCGGCGCTGAACCTGATGCTCTATCGCCTGGTCATCCGGCCGGTGAGCGCGCTGTCGGGCATCGCCGACCGCGTGTCGCTGGGCGAGTTCGAGGCGCCGGAGTTCACCGTCAAGTCCAACGACGAGATCGGCGTGCTCTCGGAATCGTTCAACCGCATGCGCACCAGCCTGTCGCACGCGATGAAGATGCTCGACAGCTGAGAGCCTGACGCCATGACGACGCCTCCCCTTCCCGAGCGCATCGGCAAGTACACGATCTCCTCGGTGCTTGGCCGCGGCTCCATGGGCACGGTCTACAAGGGATTCGACCCGCACATCCACCGGGCGGTGGCGATCAAGACCATCCACCGCGAGCTGCTGGGCGACTCCAGCGCGGTCGACTCGATGGCCGCGCGCTTCCGCAACGAGGCCAAGGCCGTCGGCCGCATCGCCCACCCGGGCGTCGTGGCCATCTACGACTTCGGCGAGGACGGCGACGTCACCTTCATCGCGATGGAGTTCGTGGACGGCCGCACGCTGGACGACATCCTGGGCGTGCCGCAGATGCTGTCCGAGGCCAACGTGCTGGCGGTGATGGACCAGCTGCTGGAGGCCCTGTCGGTGGCCCACTCGCAAGGCGTGTGGCACCGCGACATCAAGCCGGCCAACCTCATCGTCACCAAGCAGGGCCAGGTCAAGCTCACCGACTTCGGCATCGCGCGGCTGGAAGACGCCAACCTCACGCAGGTGTCGTCGATGATCGGCACGCCAGCCTACATGGCCCCCGAGCAGTTCACCGGACTCGGGCTGGACCATCGTGCCGACCTGTTCGCCTGCGGCACGCTGCTGTACCGCATGCTCACCGGCCGGCGCGCCTTCACCGGCGCCACGCAGGAGGTGATGTACAAGATCCTCAACGACGAGCCGCCGGCGCCCAGCGTGGTGACCAAGGGCCTGCGACCGGCGGGGTTCGACGCGATCGTGGCACGCGCCATGGCCAAGAACCCGGCCTACCGCTACGCCGACGCCAACGCGATGCGCGCCGCGCTGCAGGCGCTGTCGCGCACGCCCGCGACGGCGTCCGCCAAGGCCACGGTGATCCTGCCGATCACGCGCGACGGCGAGCAGCCGGTCGCCACCCGCGCGGTGTCGCCCAGCGTGGCGGCGCCGCGCGAGGCCCCGCCGCCGCGCGACCCCGCGCTGTCGTCGGGTGCCGGCAGCTCGGCGGGCTGGGATCCGGCAGAACTGAGCCGCATCGAGCGCGCGCTCGCCACGCACGTGGGCCCGATGGCGCGCGTGATGGTGCGCGAGGCGGCGCGCAGCCACGCCGACACCGACAGCCTCACCACCGCCGTCTCGCGCCACATCGCAGAAGACGCCAAGCGCAAGCAGTTCCTCGACGCGGCGCGCGCCGGTGGCAGCCACGTCACGCCCATCCCGTCGGCGTCCCCGATGTCCAGCCGTGCGACGCCCGTGCCGCAGCCCGCGCCCGCGGCTGCGGGCGATCCGCTGACCGAGGCGTTCAAGGCCCAGGCGCTCGCCGTGGTCACCCGCAAGATGGGCCCGATCGCGCGCGTGATGGTCAAGCGCGCGAGCGACACGGCCGGCGGCAACAAGGGCCCATTCGTCCGGTTGCTGCTGGAGGCGATCCCCGAGGCCGACCGCCGGGCGATGCAGGGCGAGCTCGACAAGCTGGGTTGACAGGCCTCGTTGTCATCCTGCGCGAAGTCGCAGGATCCATGCCGGCGCGAGGCATCGCGGCATGCGTGGATTCCGCGACTTCGCGCGGAATGACGAGTCGCAAATCCCGAGCATCCCCGCAATCTTCCGGATCGGTGGAAAATGCACCCGGGAACCGGGAAGCCGCCCCGCCTCGTCACCGGGGCCGGGTCGTCGCTGGCGGTTCCGCCCTCTCACACCCTGGAACTGCGCCGATGACCACCCAACAGCCGACCATCATCTACACCCTGACGGACGAAGCGCCCCTGCTGGCGACGCACGCCTTCCTGCCGGTCGTGCGCGCCTTCACGGCGCCGGCCGGCATCGCCGTCACCGCCAGCGACATCTCCGTGGGCGCGCGCATCCTGGGCGAGTTCCCCGAGTACCTCACCGACGCGCAGAAGGTGCCCGACAACCTGGCCGAACTCGGCCGGCTGACGTTGCTGCCCGACACCAACATCATCAAGCTGCCCAACATCAGCGCCTCGGTGCAGCAGTTGCAGGCCGCCATCAAGGAACTGCAGGGCAAGGGCTTCGCGATTCCCGACTTCCCCGAGGCGCCGACGAGCGACGCGGACAAGAAGATCAAGGCGCGCTACTCGAAGGCGCTGGGCAGCGCGGTGAACCCGGTGCTGCGCGAAGGCAACTCCGACCGCCGCGCGCCGCTGGCCGTCAAGAACTTCGCGCGCAAGCACCCGCACTCGATGGGCACGTGGAGCCAGGCCTCGCAGACCCACGTGGCCACGATGAAGCACGGCGACTTCTATCACGGCGAGAAGTCGATGACGCTGGACAAGGCGCGCGACGTGCGCATGGAGCTCGTCACCAAGGGCGGCAAGACGACCGTGCTCAAGCCCAAGGTGGCGCTGCTGGCCGGCGAGATCATCGACTCGATGTTCATGAGCAAGAAGGCGCTGCTGGAGTTCTACGAGCGCGAGATGGAGGACGCGCGCAAGACGCACGTCATGTTCTCCCTGCACGTGAAGGCCACGATGATGAAGGTGTCGCACCCCATCGTGTTCGGGCACGCCGTGCGCATCTTCTACCGCGAGGCGTTCGAGAAGCACGGCAAGCTGTTCGACGAGCTGGGCATCAACGTCAACAACGGCATGGCCACGCTGTACGACAAGATCGCCACGCTGCCCACCTCCAAGCGCGACGAGATCGTGCGCGACCTGCACGCCTGCCACGAGCACCGCCCGGAGCTGGCGATGGTCGATTCGGCCAAGGGCATCACCAACCTGCACGCGCCCAACGACGTGATCGTCGACGCGTCGATGCCGGCCATGATCCGCATCGGCGGCAAGATGTGGGGCGCCGACGGCCGTCCGAAGGACACCAAGGCCGTGATCCCGGAGAGCACGTTCGCCCGCATCTACCAGGAGGTGATCAACTTCTGCAAGACCAACGGCAACTTCGATCCGGTCACCATGGGCACCGTGCCCAACGTGGGCCTGATGGCGCAGCAGGCCGAGGAATACGGCTCGCACGACAAGACGTTCGAGGTGTCCGATTCGGGCGAGGCGCGCATCGTCGACATCGCCACCGGCGAAGTGCTGCTCACCCAACATGTGGAAGAGGGCGACATCTGGCGCATGTGCCAGGTCAAGGATGCGCCGATCCGCGACTGGGTCAAGCTGGCCGTCACGCGCGCGCGCAACTCCGGCATGCCGGCCGTGTTCTGGCTCGACGCGTACCGCCCGCACGAGAACGAGGTCATCAAGAAGGTGCAGGCCTACCTGAAGGACCACGACACCAAGGGCCTGGACATCCAGATCATGTCGCAGGTGCGCGCGATGCGCTACACGCTGGAGCGCGTCGTCCGCGGCCTGGACACCATCTCGGTCACCGGCAACATCCTGCGCGACTACCTCACCGACCTGTTCCCCATCATGGAGCTGGGCACCAGCGCCAAGATGCTGTCCATCGTGCCGCTGATGGCCGGCGGCGGCATGTACGAGACCGGCGCCGGCGGCTCTGCCCCCAAGCACGTCAAGCAGCTGGTGGAAGAGAACCACCTGCGCTGGGATTCGCTGGGCGAGTTCCTGGCGCTGGCCGTGTCGCTGGAAGACCTCGGCATCAAGACCGGCAACGCCAAGGCCAAGCTGCTCGCCAAGACGCTGGACGCCGCCACCGGCAAGTTGCTGGACAACAACAAGTCGCCATCGCCCAAGACCGGCGAGCTCGACAACCGCGGCAGCCAGTTCTACCTGGCGCTGTACTGGGCGCAGGAACTGGCCGCGCAGTCGGAAGACAAGGAGCTGCAGGCGCACTTCAAGCCGCTCGCCGCCACGCTCACGTCGCGCGAGAAGACCATCGTCGGCGAGTTGTCCGACGTGCAGGGCAAGCCGGTGGACATCGGCGGCTACTACCTGCCCGACGTCGAGAAGACCAGTGCGGCGATGCGCCCCAGCGCCACGTTCAACGACGCGCTGGCGGGCGCGCAGGGCTGAACCTGCGGACGACTCGGACGGGCTAGGCCGCGGAGTCCCGCGCCGGTTCGGCTTGGTCGAAGCCGTCCTCGAACATGCCGAACTGCTGGTTCTCCAGCGCGATCGCGGGGCGTTCGTCGCACCACGGATTCGCGCCCAGCCGACGCGCGAGGCGCCAGCAGAAGCGGTCGCGCTCGGCTTCGGGCACCGCCTTCGCGGCCTCATGCACCCACGCGACCACGTGGTCGACCTTCACTGCGGCCGGCAACGCCGGGCTCGCGCGATCGACGCGATCCACATGGCGCTGCAGGATCAGCCCGTACTGTCGGGCGGCGTCCAGCGCCGGGCCCAATGCGACACGGTCGGCGTAGCGCATCGCCGCCACGTCGATGGCGTCGCGGGCCAGCAGGTCCAGCGCGAACAGCAGCGCCCCGAGCGCGGCGTCGCGTTCGAGCGGCTCGTAGCTCACGTCGTCGTGGGTGACGCGGATCGCGTCGCCGCGCAACGGGGTCAGGGTGGCAGGCATGGTGGCGGGAAATTCCGGTGGCGGCGTGGGCGCGCGGAGGTGCGCACCAGGACGGATTGTCGCCGCAGAGCTGCCACTGGCATGCGTCCGCGCCGAACGACGAATTCGATTGCAGCGCCCTTGCGGGTCAATCCGGCCTGACGCAGACAGTCTGCGTCAAGAAACAGGTCGATCCCGACTTGCGGGACACCTGCGGCGCGGTCTTGAGGTAACCTGGAGGCCCCGAGTTGCTACGAAAGGAGGTGATATGTCTTCATTCTCTTGGTCCGAGAGGGACCTCACTACGTGATGTAGCCAGGTCTCGCCAGACCCGCGGGCGCCCTCCACTCAGCGTGGACGGCGCCCGTGTTTGTTTCCGGCGGCCCAATGAAAAACGCCAACCCGAGCGGATTGGCGTTTCTTGTCGGGCGCGCTCGAGGCGCCCCTTGCTCAGGTGGGCGAGTCTTCCGCCGGCTTCGTGTGCTCGTCGAGCTTCTCCTCGAGCACCTTCTCGCCCTCGAAGCCGCCGACGGCGGCGATGGTCTTCTTGAACAGGCCCGCCTCCGGGTCCAGCTTGTCGACCGCTTCTTCCGCGACCACGGCACCGATGATTTCGTTCAGCAAACCCATGTCGAGCTCCCAGTGATGATGTGAAACGGTGTTCATCTTCAGCGGTCAAGCTGAACAGGGCAAGCCGCTGCGGAAACGACATCCCGGATGAGGAAAAGCGTCGCGCGCGTGTTGCGGGCGCGACGCAGACCCCGGTCGGAATGCTCAGAAGCGCAGGATGCCGCCGGCCTGGATGCCGGTGATCTTGCGGCCGGTCAGGTTGGTGCCGGAGAAGTTCTTGGTCAGGCCTGCGGAGCCGGCCAGGCCCCACGCGCCGGTCGAGCTGTT
>Ga0302151_10000156_pt1 | contig 42419 bp, 35 predicted proteins | sample I_Bog_N1_3_FD_192428 | JGI IMG/M metagenome (GOLD analysis project Ga0302151, IMG submission 192428) | Peat permafrost microbial communities from Stordalen Mire near Abisko, Sweden - I_Bog_N1_3 | ecosystem: Environmental > Terrestrial > Soil > Wetlands > Peat | place: Sweden: Abisko, Stordalen...
GGCGAGACGGCTGATTGATGTGGCCGACGATCACCTCGCCGCTGGCGGCCCCCGCGACGCGTTCCGCGACACGATTGGCGGGCAGCGAGGCGCCCATGTCGGCGTTCAGCGAATAGCCGGCGATGGCGAACCCGAGGCGCTCGATCTCCGGTATGGCCTCCCGGCTATACAACCCGGTTGCGCCGCGATACCAGCGCGGGGCCACGCCGGTTGCCGTTGCGACGGAGCGTGCGCCATCGGCGACCTCCGCGCGCACCGCCGCCAGGTCGCCCGCGCCCGCGATGCCATAGACGCTGCGCCCGCCGAGAACCGGAGGAACATGCCGCTCGCCGTGGTTCTCGATCGCGAACAGCTCCCGGTTGGCGAGCAGGAACGCCAGCCCCGCAGGGTTGCGGCGCATCCAGACGCCGGTGACGAAGATCGTTGCGCGAATCGCGTTCTCGACCAGGGCCCGGGCGAGGCGCTCGTCGAATGCGCCGGGACAGGCGTCCAGCGTCAGAGCCACCACAAGCCGGTCCGCCGGCGGTTCGGCCAGGCGCAGGCGCGGCTCGACCAGCGCATTGCCCAGGCCTTCGGCGCGCGCCGAAGGCGTTTCCAGGCCCAGCATGGCAGTCGCGGCAAGCACCAGGGGACGCAGACCCAGGGAACGTCGCGTCAGCCCAGCGGCGCCCGGCAAGCACGATTGACACATCGGCAACACGTCCTGGCTCGCTCGGAGTGACAAATGTCCGGCGGCGGTGTACCGTCAAGGTGCCTACGCGGTGGACGAGGGCACCGTGTAGAGCAGTCTGATGCGGATCAAAGCACGGTCAGCGTGCGCGTTCCACGAAACTGCAGAACGTTACGTGCAATACTGTCCAGCGGCTCGTGGCGGTGGCCGGGTGAGGCGACGGAAGCAAACAGGCATATGGACAGTCCTCACGCTGGTGTGTGTTCAAGAGGTGCGACGTTTGTCCGGTGCACCGCACCGACTCGGATTTGCCGCTATAAAGCGTTCTGGCTTCCGATGTTGGCAACCGAGAAACCGGGACGCAGCAGTCTCCTTTCGACGGTCGCAGCCCGGCTCCTCTGGCCGGGCGAGAGAGTTGGCTATAAACTTTCGGTCTCGCAGTGACGGGCTGCACGCCCGTCTGGGCAACGCGCTAAGCGCCAGAACTGGATTTTCGCACAGTGGCAGATGACATCTCGAAACCGACCGACCGGGCCGACGCTCCTCGCGGCGCGGGTTACGTCATAAAAGAGCTGATCAGGGTCATCGTTGGACTTGTCTTCGTGGCGCTGATCATCGCCGGCGGCTATTGGCTGGTTGGCCCCAACCAGGGCAAGGCGCCTGAGTCGCAGCCGGCCGCGACCGCCGAAGCGACGGGCGGGCAGATGGCTGCCGGTCCGGGCAAGGAGGCTGCCAGCGCCGACACGGGCAAGACCGCGGATCAGGCCCAGACAGCGACTCCGCCGGCCCCGGCGCCCGCTGCTCCGGCCACGACGCAGGCCCCGGCACCCGCGCAAACCGAGGCCGCCGCACCCCCGCCTGCCAGTGCCGCGCCTGCGGCGCCGTCCCCGGCAGTCGCCGCGGCGAGTGTGCCGCCGGCCGCCCCCTCCAGCCCCGCGTCGGCACTGGTCAGTCCGGCTGGCGTCGCTGTCGTCCAGCTTGCCGCCGTGCCCTCCGAGGCTTCGGCACGACGCGAATGGCAGCGCTTGCAAAAACGCGTGCCTGATCTGCTGGGCAGCCGCCAGCCGGACATCACCAAAGTGGAACGCGCCGGCCACAGCTCGTGGCTGCTGCGTACCAGCGGCTTCGATGACGCTGCCCAGGCAAAGCAGTTTTGCGGACATCTGCATGCCAAGGGTTTCGCCTGTTCGGTGGCCGCCGAGTAAGCTGGACGGATGCTTGCCGGCTCGGTTGCCGTCGTGACGGCAGCCGGGCCGGCGTGCGTTCGGCTCCCGCACGAGCGTGCCTAGCGGACGTATCAAATGCGGATTGATCGCCGTGATCGCAGACCGCATCTAAATCGGGCGGCAATGCGGTCGCGCGCTGCTTGACTTCCCGGCGTCACACTCCGATAAGCCCGGCCTCCGGGTGAGCCACCCGGTCCCCGCCCGATGCGGGGGACTCCGCCGCTCCGCGAGGGTTCGCGCAGCGGCGCATTCGTGTTTTGGAGTGTCGCACCCATGTTCGAGGCGCTGTCGGACAAGCTAGCCGGGGTCTTCGACGGCCTGCGCCGCCGCGGCGCGCTGTCCGAGGCCGACGTGACCGAGGCGCTGCGCGAGGTCCGTCTCGCCCTGCTGGACGCCGACGTCGCGCTGCCGGTGGTGCGCGACTTCGTCGCCAAGGTGCGGGAGCGCGCGGTCGGCGCCGAGGTGCTGGACTCCGTCACGCCCGGCCAGCAAGTGGTCAAGATCGTCAACGACGTGATGATCGAATCGCTGGGCGGCGAGGGCGCGGTGCCGCTCAACCTGAACGCCCCGGCGCCGATCCCGATCCTGATGGTCGGGCTGCAGGGCTCCGGCAAGACGACCACCTCCGGCAAGCTCGCGCTGCGCATCCGCGAACGGCTGAAGCGCCGGGTGCTGCTGGCAAGCCTGGACACCCAGCGCCCCGCGGCGCAGCTCCAGCTTGCCCAGCTCGCCGATCAGGCGGGCGTGCCCAGCCTGCCGATCGTCGCCGGCCAGACCCCGGTGGAGATCGCCCGCCGCGCCATGGACACCGGCCGGCGCGAAGGCTTCGATATCGTCATCCTCGACACCGCCGGCCGCCTGTCGATCGACGAGGCGCTGATGGACGAGGTGCGCCAGGTCCGCGAAGCCACCGACCCGGCGGAGACGCTGCTGGTGGTCGATGCGATGACCGGCCAGGACGCGGTGAACACCGCCAAGGCGTTCAACGACGCGGTCGGCGTCACCGGCATCGTCATGACGCGCATGGATGGCGACGCCCGCGGCGGCGCCGCGCTGTCGATGCGGGCGATCACAGGGGCGCCGATCAAGCTCACTGGCGCAGGCGAAAAGCTGGACGCGCTGGAGGATTTTCACCCGGAGCGCGTCGCCGGCCGTATCCTGGGCATGGGCGACATCGTCGGCCTGGTGGAGCGCGCCGCCGAGACGCTCGACCAGGCGGAGGCGGAAAAGCTCGCGGCCAGGATGGCCAAGGGCAAGTTCGACCTGGAAGACTACGCCCAGCAGCTCAAGCAGATCACCAAGATGGGCAGCATCTCGGGGATTCTCGGCATGCTGCCCGGCGTGGCCAAGATCAAGTCGCAGATCGAAGACGCCAAGATCGACCAAACGGTCCTGAAGCGCCAGGCGGCGATCATCGCCTCGATGACGAAGCAGGAGCGGCGCGATCCCGATATTCTCAAGGCGAGCCGCAAGAAGCGCATCGCCGCGGGTTCGGGCACCTCGGTGCAGGACGTGAACCGGCTGCTCAAGCAGTTCGACGAGATGTCCACGATGATGAAGCGTGTGAACAAGCTGGGGCAGAAGGGGCTGATGCGTCACGGCATCTCCGCCCTGATGCCGAAGCAGCGCATGATCCAGACCAGACGGCCTCACTGACAGGAGAAGACCCGCATGGGCCTCAAGATTCGCCTTGCCCGCGCCGGCGCGAAGAAGCGTCCCTATTACCATATCGTGGTGGCCGACAGCCGCAGCCCGCGCGACGGCCGGTTCATCGAGCGCCTGGGCAGCTACAACCCGATGCTGCCGGCCGAGCACGCCGACCGAATCCGGCTGCTGGACGAGCGCGTGACGCATTGGATCAGCCAGGGCGCGGTGGCGACCGACCGGGTGGCGCGCTTCCTCGGCAAGGCGGGTCTCGCGCCGATGCCGGCGTACCGCGAGCAGCCGGTGAAGTCGGCGCCGAAGAAGAAGGCGCAGGAGCGCGCCGCCAAGACCGCTTCGGCCTGAGGGCATAAGTGCCGGACAACCGCATCCTGTTGGGCGTGATCGGCCGGGCGCATGGCGTCCGGGGGCTGGTGCATGTGCACAGCTACACCGCCGATCCCGCCGATCTGACCGCGTACGGACCGTTGTCCGACGCGAAGGGGCGGTCGTTCGCGCTGCGCTGGCGCGGCGAGGGGGTTGCCGAGATCACGGCGCTGGCCGACGGGCGCGAGGCGAAGGTGGCCGACCGCACGGAAGCGGAGGCGCTGACCAACACGCGGCTGTATATCGACCGCGCGCGCCTGCCGGAGCCGGCCGAGGACGAGTTCTATCAGACCGACCTGATCGGGCTGGCGGCGGTTGATGGCGCTGGATCGGCGCTCGGCACGGTTGTGGCGGTGCATGATTACGGCGGCGGGGCCTCGCTGGAGATCGTGCGCGAGGACGTGGCCCCGTTGCTGGTGCCGTTCACCCGCGCCGCCGTGCCGACGGTGGATATTGCCCGGGGGCAGGTGACGGTGGCGCCGCCGGTCGCTGTCGAGGTGGCATCCGACGCACGGCACGACCACAACCATCGGTCCCGTCGGGCGCAACAACCGGACGACCCGGCCCGCGAGGAAGGGGCGCCGGCATGAACGCCGCCTTGCCCTGGCGCGCGTCGGTGCTGACGCTGTTCCCGGAGATGTTCCCCGGTCCGCTGGCGCAGTCGCTGGCCGGACGGGCGCTGGCCGCGGGGCGGTGGTCGCTGGACGCCGTCAACATCCGCGACTTCGCGACCGACAAGCACCGCACGGTGGACGACACCCCGTTCGGTGGCGGCGCCGGGATGGTCATGCGTCCCGACGTGGTGGACGCCGCGCTCGCGGCCGTCTCGGACGGAAGGCCGCTTGTCGTTCTGACCCCGCGCGGCCAGCCCCTGACGCAAGCCGACGTGCAGCGCTATGCCGCCGGGCCTGGCGTGGTTTTGCTGTGCGGCCGTTACGAAGGCATCGACCAGCGCGTGATTGAAGCGCGCGCGATGGAAGAAAAATCCATCGGCGACTACGTGCTGTCCGGCGGCGAATTGCCCGCACTCGTGCTGCTGGACGCCGTGGTGCGGCTGCTGTCCGGCGTGATGGGCGCGGCCGACAGCGCCGACGAAGAGAGTTTTTCCAACCAGCTTCTGGAATATCCCCACTACACCCGCCCCGCCGAATGGCAGGGCCGCCGCGTGCCCGACGTGCTGCTGTCGGGCCACCATGCGGCGGTCGCCGCGTGGCGAAAGGCCGAGGCCGAGCGCACCACCCGCGAGCGCCGCCCCGACCTGTGGGCAGCCCACACGACCGCGCTGGTTGCCAGACCGGCAGCCGCACCCTAGGGATTCGACGAGAGGACCAGGCCCATGAATATCATCCAAACCTACGAGGCGGAGCAGATCGCCCGCCTCACTGCCGCCCGGCCCGTGCCCGTATTCGCACCCGGCGACACCGTGCGCGTCTCCGTGAAGGTGGTGGAAGGCGAGCGCTCCCGCCTCCAGGCGTTCGAAGGCGTTTGCATCGCGCGCTCGAACAAGGGCCTGAACAGCAACTTCACCGTGCGCAAGATCAGCTACGGCGAAGGCGTGGAGCGCGTGTTTCCGCTGTATTCGCCGAACATCGCCGAGATCAACGTGGTGCGCCGGGGCGATGTGCGCCGCGCCAAGCTGTATTACCTGCGCGGGCGCAGCGGCAAGTCGGCGCGTATCGCCGAGAAGGCGCGCGGTGCGGTGCCGGAGACCGGCGCCGCGGCGTCTCCCGCCCCTGGGCCGGAAAGCGAGCCTGCCGCAGCCGAGTAACCGTTGGCAGGGAGCCAAGAGGCCATGTCTGGCACCAAGCCGCGTACGCTGTTCGACAAGATCTGGGACAGCCACGTCGTCGAAACGATGCCGGACGGCACCTGCATCCTCTACATCGACCGGCACCTGGTGCATGAGGTGACCAGTCCGCAGGCCTTCGAGGGCCTGCGGCTGGCCGGCCGCAAGGTGCGCCGGCCGGACGCGACGATCGCGGTGGCGGACCACAACATCCCCACCACCGACCGCCGCGCCGGCATCAAGGAAGACGAAAGCCGCATCCAGGTCGAAACGCTGGAGCGCAACGTGGCGGAGTTCGGGGTGCCGTACATCCCGATCCTCGACGAGCGCCAGGGTATCGTCCACATCATCGGACCGGAGCTGGGCGCCTCGCTGCCCGGCATGACCATCGTTTGCGGCGACTCCCACACATCGACGCATGGCGCGATGGGCGCGCTCGCGTTCGGCATCGGGACGTCCGAGGTCGAGCACGTGCTGGCGACGCAGAGCCTGCTGCAGAAGCCGGCGAAGAACATGCTGGTGCAGGTTGACGGCAAACTGGGCTTTGGCGTCACGGCCAAGGACCTGGTGCTGGCGATCATCGGCCAGATCGGCACCGCCGGCGGCAACGGGCATGTGATCGAATATGCCGGCGAAGCAGTGCGCGCGCTCGACATGGCCGGGCGCATGACCGTGTGCAACATGTCGATCGAGGCCGGCGCCCGCGCCGGTCTGGTCGCACCGGATGAAACCACCTTCGAGTATATCAAGGGCCGGCTCTATGCCCCGAAGGGCGGCGCCTTCGAGCAGGCGGCGGCATATTGGCGGACGATGCCCACCGACCCTGGCGCCTTCTACGACAAGGTCGTGACGCTGAACGCCGCCGGCATCGCGCCCATGGTGACCTGGGGCACCACGCCCGAGGCGGTGGTGCCGATCACTGGCGTGGTGCCCGATCCGGCCGCCGTCGAAGACGAGGGCAGGCGGTCGCAGATGCAGCGCATGCTGGATTACATGGCGCTGAAGGCGGGGCAGCGTCTGCAGGACCTGCCGATCGACGTGGTGTTCATCGGAAGCTGCACCAACGGCCGCATCGAGGACATCCGCGCCGCCGCCGCGGTCGCCAGGGGCCGCAAGGTCGCCGATGGCGTCCAGGCGCTGGTGGTTCCAGGCTCTGGCCTGGTGAAGCTGCAAGCGGAGGAAGAAGGGCTGGACCAGATCCTTCTGGAAGCCGGCTTCGAATGGCGCGAGGCTGGTTGCTCGATGTGCCTAGGCATGAACCCCGACAAGCTGACTGCGGGCCAGCGCTGCGCCAGCACGTCGAACCGCAATTTCGAAGGCCGACAGGGTCCGGGCGGGCGCACGCATCTGCTGTCGCCGGCGATGGCGGCGGCGGCGGCGGTGACCGGGCGGCTGACCGATGTCCGGGAACTCGTCTAGGGGAGCGCGCGCGTGGAAAAGTTCATCACGCTGACGGCGATCGCGGCGCCGCTGCCGCTCGCCAACGTCGATACCGACAAGATCATTCCGGCGCGGTTTCTCAAGACGATCAAGCGGTCCGGCCTTGGCGTGCACCTGTTCGACGCGATGCGCTACGACGGTGACGGCAGTGAGCGCGCCGACTTCGTGCTCAACCGCGCCCCCTATCGGAACGCGCAGATCCTGATTGCGCATGAGAACTTCGGCTGCGGCAGTTCGCGCGAGCACGCGCCCTGGGCGCTGCTCGATTTCGGCATTCGCTGCATCATCGCGCCGGACTTCGCCGACATCTTCCACAACAACGCACTCAAGAACGGCATCCTGCCGATCCGGCTGCCGCGCGCGGTTTGCGACGCGCTGATCGAGGATGCGAAGCTCGGCGGCAACGCGCGGCTGACGGTGGACCTGGCGCGGCAGGTCGTGGTGCGCCCGAACGGCGAAGAGATCGGGTTCGATATCGACCCGTTCCGGAAGCACTGCCTGCTGAACGGGCTCGACGACATCGGCCAGACGCTGCAACGCGAGTCGGCGATCGACGCCCACGAGGCGGGGCGCCGGATGGCCCAACCCTGGCTGCCCGCCATCACCGGCGTCTGATCCCTCTGGCGTCTAACCCCTCTGGCGTCTGCCCCCTCTGGAGTTGCCAATGCCTGCCAAGAAGACCCTGCTGATGCTGCCCGGCGACGGCATCGGCCCGGAGGTGATGCGCGAGGTGCGCCGCATCCTGGACTGGATGGATCGGCGGCGCGGGATATCGTTTGACGTGACCGACGACCTTGTCGGCGGCGCATCCATCGACGCGCGTGGCGCGCCCATCACGCCGGATGTGATCCAGAAGGCGAAGGACGCCGACGCGGTGCTGTTCGGCGCCGTGGGTGGCCCGAAATGGGACAACCTTGGGTTCCAACTGCGGCCGGAGCTTGCGATTCTGGCGCTGCGCAAGGAACTCGACCTGTTCGCCAACCTGCGTCCCGCGGTCGTGCTGGACCCGCTGGTCGAGGCGTCCACGCTGAAGCCTGATGTTGTGCGCGGGCTCGACCTGATGATCGTGCGGGAGAGCACCGGCGGCATCTATTTTGGTGAGCCTCGCGGCATCGAGACGCTGCCGGATGGGCAGAAGCGCGGCTTCGACACGGAAAGCTACACAACCAGCGAGATCGAGCGTGTGGCCCGCGTGGCGTTCGAGCTGGCACGCCAGCGCGGCAACCGCGTCACCAGCGTCGAGAAGGCGAACGTGATGCAGTCCGGCCTGTTCTGGCGCCAGACCGTCACCGCGCTGCGCGAGCGGGATTATGCCGACGTCGCGCTGTCGCACATGTACGCCGACAACTGCGCGATGCAACTCGTGCGCAACCCGCGGCAGTTCGATGTGATCGTGACGTCGAACATCTTCGGCGACCTGCTGTCGGACCTGGCCTCGATGCTGACCGGGAGCCTGGGGATGCTGCCCTCGGCGACGCTGGGCGCGCCGGACGCGTTCGGCAAGCGCAACGCGCTGTACGAGCCGATCCATGGCAGCGCCCCCGATATCGCCGGCAAGGGCATCGCCAACCCGCTGGGGCAGATCCTCAGCTTCGCCATGCTGCTGCGGTATTCCTTCGCGATGGAGGACGAGGCGGCGCTGATCGAGCGGGCCTGCACCAACGTGCTGGCGAGCGGCCTGCGCACCGCCGACGTGATGGGGCCGGCGACGGCGAAGGTCGGCACCAGCGTGATGGGCGAATCGATCCTGCGCGAGCTGGACAAGCTGACGGGGTGAGGGGAGTCGGGTGCGGGCGCCTTCCGGCGCGTGCCGAAAGGTGCCGGATGCCGACCGAAACCGGCATTTTCGCGAAGGCGATGCACCTTTGTCGTTCCGGCACTTGCCCCGCATGGGGGGTTCCGCTACTACCCCGCCCCTGGCTGCGCCCGTAGCTCAATTGGATAGAGCACCAGACTACGGATCTGGGGGTTGGGAGTTCGAATCTCTCCGGGCGCGCCAAACGCGACGGCCGCCCTGCGGTGAAGCCGCCGGCCTCCCTGTTGGGGGGCGATCAGGGTGATGGACGGGTAGTACGTCCGTTAGCGCTGCACGTCCCGCGTGAGCAGCGGAAGGCCGGCTACTGCGGCATGGGCGCCGATGAAAAAGTCCGGCAGGGTGCCGGTGCGTAGGCCGCCGGCGCGGTAGCGCTGGAATACCTTGCCGGCAAGAAACAGCGCCGACCGCGGCAGCGGCGCCAGGATGAGGCCGGCCTCGGTCAGCAACGCGTCAATCTGCTCGATCCGTGCGAAGCGGACCGAGAGTTCGGGGTAGACGATATCGTTGATCAGCAGCGTCGTCCTCAGGGCGGCGGCATCCAGTTGCTGGATCGACCACTGCGCCCAAACCGGATCATCCGTCACAAGGTCGAGGAGGACGTTGGTGTCGATCGACCAGCGTGGCGTCAGGCATCGCCGCGGGTGAGGGCCATGATCTCGTCGGTGCTCATGCCCGCGCCGGCCATGCCGCGAAACCGTGCGAAGCGGCTGACCGGGCTGGACATGCCGACCTTGACCAGTGCGAGGCGCCCATCCGGAGCCAGCTCGAACGCCACCGCACTGCCGGGCACGATCCCGAGCCGATCGCGTACAGGCTTGGGGATCGTGACCTGTCCCTTGCTGGTGACGGTGGTGGGCCTGGCGGCGGCCTCCGGAAATACTTGCGTGGTGGCTGGTAATACATAGGCAGCCAAGCTGCCACTCTTCCAGCCGGATCGGCGGCACCATAGCATCAAGGGGCGTTTCGGCGGACGTCCTCGGTAGGGTCATAATGATCCCCTGCCACCGTATGGTCGCGCTCAGGACGGACAGCCAGCTTCCGCAGGCGCGCTATTCGCGCTCGCCGTTATCCCGAAGCGGACAACCGGCCGATCCAAGACCCGAGGTCACTCGCTCGGCCGAACCGTCAGACGGGTACAGCTTGCTGGCCCTCTGCCACACTTCGATCCCTTTGCATTTGCCGGAGAGACGCTCGCTGCACTGGGCGCAGGCTGAATCGACAGCGGTTTGGAGATCGGCCTCGTCGATATACTCGCCCCACAGGATCTTTCCGTTGGGGTCCAAGCAGTAATATCTGAACTCAGGCATCAACCCGCTCCCGATCGCGTGATCAATCCATACCGTCCAGGTCGGGATTAAACAATCAAATAGGCCAGCGACGTCGGCCCGCTGGAGCGGATACCGTTCCGATACCCGTCCCGGACCGCCGCCGGCGGCCGAGCCGTCCGTTTCTATTTCGCCCGCAGCGCTGCGTTCACGAGCGTATCCAAAGCCGACAGGAACCGGGACCGGTCCGCCTTGGTCAGCGGCGCCGGCCCGCCGGTGTTGACCCCCATCTCGCGCAGGTGCCGTCCCACCTCGCGTCCGGCGAGTGCGTTGCCGATATTGTCCGCCGTCCAGACTCGCCCTGCCGCGGAGACGCCGCGCGCAGCTTTCGCCAGGCAGCGCGCGGCCAGCGGGATGTCGGACGTGACGCAGACATCCGCGGCGGTGATGCGCTCCGCGATCCAGTCGTCAGCCACGTCCGCGCCGGCGGAGACGGTGACCAAGGTGACATTCGGCAGCCCCGGCGGCCGTATCGGGCGGGAGCCATTGGAGACAACGACCACCGGAACCCCCAGCCGCTGGGCGACCCGATAGACCTCATCCCGCACCGGGCAGGCGTCGGCGTCGACATAGATCGTGGTCATGGCGAATCGGGACACTGCGGGCGGTATTGCCCAAGGTCCGCATATAGCCCCGGCCGGTTCAATCGCCACCCGGTTGCCGGTCCGCCCCGGTGTCGGCCCGCGGCCACTCGGCGACAGCCCGCATCGTTTCCCACAATTGCTCGACGTGGCGTCGTTCGGTGGCCTCGGCCCCGACGGACACGCGGGCCATCCAGCGCGCGTCCAGCGTCGCCGGGGTCAGATAGGCGGCGCCGGATCGGTTGATCCGCTCCACCCAGTCCAGCGTATGCCGGTCGAGCGCGTCGCCCTCAAGCCCCGGCGGTTCGTGCCGCATGCACACGGTCTGCAGCGGCACCGGCGCCAGCACGCGCCAGCCGGCGGTGCGTCTTACCGCGTCGGCCAGCCAGCGCGCGTTCGCCATGTCTCGCCGCAGCCGCGCCTGCAAGCCCGCCACGCCCTGCTCGCGGATCAGGAACCACAGCTTCAGCGACCGGAAGCGCCGGCCCAGCGGAATGCCCCAGTCGCGCAGGCTCCTGACCTGCCCGTCCATCGCCGACCGCAGGTAGCTGGGGTTGGTGGACATCACCCGCGCCAGGTGCTCCGGGTCCCGCACATAATATAAGGAGCAGTCGAACACCGGCCCGAGCCACTTGTGCGGGTTGAACACCAGCGTGTCGGCCAATTCCACGCCGTCCCACAGCGCGCGGCACTCGGGCAGGATCATCGCGCTGCCGGCCAGCGCCGCATCGACGTGCAGCCACAACCCGTGCCGCCGTGCCACCGCCGCGATGGCGCCCACCGGGTCGATCGCCGTCGTGCCGGTGGTCCCGACCGTCGCGACCACCGCCGCGGGCCGCAGCCCGGCTGCCATGTCGGCGCGCACCATGGCGTCCAGCGCGTCCGGCCGCATGGCATAGGCGCCGTCATGCGGCACCACACGCACCGTCTCGCGCCCGAAGCCGGCGAGCAGCGCGCCTTTCTCCACCGAGCTGTGTGAATGTTCGGATACATAGACCGCCAGCGGCGCCGCCTCCGCCTGCAGGCCGCCGCGCGCCAGCGCGTAGTCCGTGGCGCGCTCGCGGGCCGAGATCAGGGATACCAGCGTGCAGGCGGAAGCCGTGTCCTGGATCACGCCGCTCCACGCCGGGGACAGCCCGACCATCTGGCGCATCCAGTCGGTGACGACCTCCTCCAGCTCGGTCAGCGCCGGGCCGGACTGCCAGGACAAGCCGAGCACGCCCAGCCCGCTGCTGGCCAAGTCGCCCAGCACCGAGGCGAGCGGCGCGTTGGCCGGGAAGTAGCCGAAGAACCGCGGCGACTGGAAATGCGTCACGCCCGGCATCACGATACGATCCAGGTCGGCGATGATCGCGTCCATCGGTTCGGGGTCAGCCGGTGGCGTCGCCGGGAGTTGCGCGCGGATGTCGCCGGGGGCGACCGGGGCCATCACCGGGTGGCGGGCAACGGTCTCGCGGTAGTCGGCGATCCAGTCGATCAGGCGATGGCCGAAGCGGCGGAATTCGTCGGGGGTCATGGCTGCCGTATAGCTGGCGGCGTTGGGTGCGGGGAGGGCGTGTTGGAGCAGCTCGTCAGTTGCGGCGTGATCGTCACCGACGGCACCCGGCTGCTGCTGGGCCACACCACGCGCTCGCCGCGCTGGGACATCCCGAAGGGCGTCGCCGAGCCCGGTGAGGCCCCGCGCGCCGCTGCCCTGCGCGAGCTTGCCGAGGAAACCGGACTTATAGCGGCTCCCGAATCGCTGCGCGATCTGGGCCTCCGCCGCTATCGGCCCGGCAAGGACCTGGCGCTGTTTCTCTGGCAGCCGGCCATCCTGCCGGATCCCGCGACGCTGGTCTGTCACTCGACCTTTGTAACCCCCCGTGGCGAAGTGCTGCCGGAGTTCGATCGATTCGGCCTGTTTTCGTGGGACGGCGGACTTGCGCGCGTCGGCAAGTCGATGGCGGCAGTCCTCGCCATGGTCAGGCCGTCCTGCGCCGGTGAATGCTAACGCCGTCACCCCGCGCCGCGCCGGCATGCGTTGACGCCATGCAACGCCGTGAGAGAGTCAGGGTTTGGCATCCGGAATCAGACACCATGGCGTATTGGCGAACAACCAGGCCGGCTCCTCCCGGCCAAGTGAACGGAGGCTCCGCGGGCGAGGGGTTCGTTCGTCTCGCGGATGAGCCACACTGCGTGCCGAAACCCCAACCACCGTCTATCCATGACCGCCCAGCGGGAGCCACACTCTGAATGGCGCCGAAGATCTATCATTTGCATCCGCTGGTGGCCGGTCCACTCACGGAATGGCCCGGTCACTTCGCGCATTGCCGCGACCTGGGGTTCGATGCCGTCTGCCTGGCGCCGCCCTTCGCACCGGGCGACGGCGGCGACATCTTCGCAACCTCCGAGCATGAGGCGCTGCATCCGGCGCTCGGCTCGCGGGACAGCGCCGATGACGCCCTGGCCCGGGCGGCCGAATCAGCCGCCGGGCACGGGCTGGCGCTGCTGCTCGATGTCGCGATCGACCGCGTTGCTGCCAATGCCGCCCTGCGCCGTCTTGGCGACTGGTTCGGCGACGCCGACTCGCCCGACCCTCGCCGGCCGTGCCCGCCCGGCCTGGTCTACGCCCGATTCGATCGCGCCGAGGTCGCCGAGCACCTGACGTCCTGGTGGATCGACCGGCTGGTCCGGCTCGCGCAGGCAGGTCTGGCGGGGTTCCGCTGTCTGGAGCCGGACAGCGTCCCGCCGCCGGTCTGGCGGCGGCTGATCGCGGCGGTGCGCGAAGCGGTGCCGGGCACCCGCTTTATCGCCTGGACGCCGGGGCTGGATCATGCCGCGATCGGGGCGCTGGCAGGCTGCGGCTTCGACAACGTTGTCAGTTCGCTCGCCTGGTGGGACGAGCGCGCGCCCTGGCTGATCGAGGAAGCGGCCTCGCTGCGCCGCGTCGCCCCCAGCCTTGCATCGCCCGAGCCATCTTTCGCCGAACGCCTGGCCTGGCGTCTGCCGCAAGGCGCCGATCTGCGCGCGCCCTACGCCCACGCGATCCGCGTCGCAGCGGCGACCGCGAGCGGCATTTTCGTGCCGATGGGGTTCGAATATGCCGCCCGCCGGCCGTTCGATGCGGCCACCGCCACACCCGACGACCTGCATCGTGCCCGGGAGGAGGCGCCTGCGGGCCTCGCCGATGACGTCCGCGCCGCCTGCGCCCTGGTGGACCGCATGGCAGCGCTTCGGGTCGATGGCGAACTCCGGCTGCTGACCGAGCCGGGTGAACCGGTCACGGCGCTGCTGCGTGCCGACGCGCCGGATGTGCGCTACGCAACCCGCGCTGCCGTCGTGCTGATCAACCCCGAGCTGGGGGCATCCGTCACGTCACAGTCCGAATCGGCCGCCCAGTGGGCATCCATCGCGGTGGCGCCGCCACCTTGCGTTCCGCTGCCGCCGCAGGCCGGCGCGGCGTTCGGTGGGCCGCAACCGCTGGAAGCTCTGCCCGACCCGAACGCCCCGCTCGCCCATGGCGAGGTCCGTGTGCTGTCCTACACAAGGGCGTCCGACGTGACCCTGTCCGCACCCCCGCCGATGCCCGATCTGGCGGCCATGACCGCCAGCCGCATCGCCATCGAGGCGCTCTCGCCGCTGGTCCCCGGCGGCGACTACGCGGTCAAGCGGGTCGTCGGCGAAGCCGTCTTCGTCACGGCCGACATCATCCCCGACGGCCACGACGTGCTGGCAGCCGAAATCCTGTGGCGCGCGGCGGACGAGGCGGCGTGGCATCACGCGCCGATGCGGCTGGCCGGCAACGACCGGTGGGAGGCGTCGTTCGCGCCGACCCGTGTCGGCGCACACGAGTTCACAGTCGAAGCCTGGCGGGACCTTTGGGGCACATTCCACCACGACCTCACGGAGAAGCACAAAGCCGGGCTGGTCGTGACGCTGGAGCTGGAGGAAGGGCGGCTGATGATCCAGGCCGCCGCCGCGCGCAGCGCCGGCAGCGTTCGTGCCGCGCTGCGGGCTTTGCTCGACTGCTACACGGCGGTCGATGAGCCGGCTCGCATCGCGCTGTTGCTGTCCGATGACGCACGCGCGGCGATGCGCGCGGCGGACGACCGGCCGTTCGCGGCGCGGCACAGGCTGGTGCGGCTCGATATCGATCGCCCACAGGCGGTCTTCGCAAGCTGGTATGAGATGTTCCCGCGCTCGGCGACCGACGACCCGTCGCGGCACGGTACCTTCGACGACGTGGTTCTTCGGCTGCCGGCGATCCGCGCGATGGGCTTCGACGTGCTGTATTTCCCGCCGATCCATCCGATCGGGGCGACCAACCGCAAGGGGCGCAACAACAGCCTGCACGCGCAGCCGGGCGAGCCGGGCAGCCCCTATGCGATCGGCGGGAAGGAGGGCGGGCACGACGCCATCCATCCCGAACTCGGCACGCTCGACAGCTTCCTTCGTCTGGTCGCGGCGGCGCACGCCAACGGCCTGGAGATCGCGCTCGATTTCGCGATTCAGTGTTCGCCCGACCATCCCTGGCTCCGGCAGCACAAGGACTGGTTCTCCTGGCGGCCCGACGGATCGCTGCGCTACGCCGAGAATCCGCCGAAAAAATACGAGGACATCGTCAACCCCGACTTCTACGCGCCCGCCTCGTTCCCGTCGCTGTGGCGCGCGCTGCGCGACGTTGTCCTGTTCTGGGCCGAGCAAGGCGTGCGGGTCTTCCGCGTGGACAATCCGCACACCAAGCCGATCCCGTTCTGGCAGTGGATGATCGCCGACATCCGCGCGCGCTATCCGGACGCGATCTTCCTGGCCGAGGCGTTCACCCGGCCGAAGGTGATGTACCGGCTCGCCAAGGCTGGGTTCACCCAGTCGTACACCTACTTCACCTGGCGCGACACCAGGCAGGAGATGACCGAGTACCTGACCGAGCTGAACCAGTATCCGGTGCGCGAGTTCTTCCGCCCCAATTTCTTCGTCAATACGCCCGACATCAACCCGGTGTTCCTGCAGGAATCGGGACGCGCCGGCTTCCTGATCCGCGCCGCTCTGGCCACGACGCTATCGGGGCTGTGGGGGATGTATTCCGGCTTCGAGATCTGCGAAGCGGCGCCGTTGCCGGGGCGCGAGGAATATCTCGACTCGGAAAAATTCGAGATCCGGGTGCGCGACCAGACGATCCCGGGCAACATCGTCGCCGAGATCACCACGCTCAACCGCATCCGCCGTTCGCATGCCGCGCTGCAGACGCATCTTGGCGTCACGTTTCACACCGCGTTCAACGACCAGGTGCTGCTGTTCGGCAAGGCCACGCCGGCGCGGCATGAAATCATCCTGGTCGCGGTCAGCTTCGACCCGCACAACGTGCAGGAAGCCAACATCGAAGTTCCTCTTTGGGAATTTGGTCTGCCCGACGGCGGCACGGTCGATGTCACCGACCTGATGCGCGGCAATCGCTTCACCTGGACCGGCAAGACGCAGCGGGTGCGGCTCGATCCGGCCGACCTGCCGTTCGCGATCTGGCAACTGACCGTACCGGCAGGCGCGCGATGAACGTGCTGATCGCCCCGACCGAGGTCGAGCCCACCACCGTCTCCGCGGACCCGCTGTGGTACAAGGACGCGATCATCTACCAGCTTCACGTCAAGTCGTTCTTCGATGCGAACAACGACGGCGTTGGCGATTTTCCGGGGCTGATCTCCAAGCTCGACTACATCGCCGATCTCGGGGTGAACACGATCTGGCTGCTGCCGTTCTACCCGTCGCCGCGGCTGGACGATGGCTACGACATCAGCGACTACCGCGGCGTGCATCAGGACTACGGCACGCTGCACGACGTGAAGCGGTTCATCGCCGCGGCCCACGCGCGCGGCATGCGGGTGATCACCGAGCTTGTGGTGAACCACACCTCCGACCAGCATCCATGGTTCCAGCGTGCCCGCGCCGCCAGGCCCGGCTCGGTCTGGCGCGACTTCTACGTCTGGTCGGACACCGACCAGAAATACGCCGGCACGCGGATCATCTTCGTCGATACCGAGCGCTCCAACTGGACCTGGGACCCGGTCGCCAATGCGTATTACTGGCACCGCTTCTACTCGCACCAGCCGGACCTGAATTTCGACAATCCGCGGGTGATGAAGGAGGTGCTCGGCGTCCTGCGCTATTGGCTGGAGATGGGTGTGGACGGGCTGCGCCTGGACGCCGTGCCCTATCTGATCGAGCGCGAGGGCACCAACAACGAGAACCTGCCCGAGACGCACGCCGCGCTGAAGCGAATCCGCGGCGAAATGGACGCGCATTTTACCGACCGCCTGCTGCTCGCGGAAGCCAACCAATGGCCGGAGGACACCAAGGACTATTTCGGCGACGCCGACGAATGCCACATGGCGTTCAACTTTCCGCTGATGCCGCGGATGTATATGGCGATCGCGCGCGAGGACCGGTTCCCGATCAGCGATATCCTGCGCCAGACGCCGGAGATTCCGCCCACCTGCCAGTGGGCGATCTTCTTGCGCAACCATGACGAGCTGACGCTGGAGATGGTGACCTCCAGCGAGCGGGACTTTCTGTGGGAGACCTACGCCGCCGACCGGCGTGCCAGGCTCAATCTCGGCATCCGCCGCCGGCTCGCCCCACTGCTCGAGAACGACCGCCGGCGCATCGAGCTGATGAACTACCTGCTGTTCTCGATGCGTGGCACGCCGGTGATCTATTACGGCGACGAGATCGGCATGGGCGACAACATCCACCTGGGCGATCGCGACGGGGTTCGCACCCCGATGCAGTGGTCGCCCGACCGCAACGGCGGGTTCTCGCGCGCCGACTATGCACGGTGCGTTCTGCCCGCCATCATGGACCCGCTCTACGGGTTCGAGACGGTCAACGCCGAAACGCAGCAGCGCGAGCCGTACTCGCTGCTGAACTGGATGCGCCGCACCCTGGCCGTGCGCCGCCAGTACAAGGCCTTCGGCCGCGGCACGTTCCGGCTGCTTTATCCGCACAACCGCAAGATCCTTGCCTACCTGCGCGAGCACGAGGGCACCACCATCCTGTGCGTGGCAAATCTGGCGCGCACGCCGCAGGCGGTGGAACTCGACCTCGCCGAGTTCGTTGGCCGTGTGCCGATCGAGCTTGATGGCGGGTCGGTGTTTCCCCCGGTCGGCCAGATCAACTATCTGCTGACGCTGCCGCCGTTCGGCTTTTATTGGTTCCTGCTGTCGGAGGAGACGGGCTGGCCGTCCTGGCACCGGCCCGCACCAGAGCCCATGCCCGAATACCAAACGATCGTGATGCGCAGGGGGTTGGTCGAGGCGCTGACCGCATGGCGCGGCCTGGTGGAGAGCGAGGTTCTCCCGCCCTACCTCGCCAAGCGCCGCTGGTTCGCCGCCAAGGACCAGACGCTGCGCGGGGTCCGGCTGGCCTTGCTGGCGTCGCTGCCGGTGACGGAGAACGAGGTGGTGCTCGCGGAGGTGGAGGCAGACACCGAGTCCGGCACATCGCGTTGGCTGCTGCCGCTGGCCGCCGCCTGGGAGGATCGCCACGTGTCCAGCGGGCTGCCGGCACAGCTCGCGCTGGCCCGCGTGCGTCGCGGTGCCCGTGTCGGCCTGCTGACGGATGGCTTCACCCTGCCGGAGTTCGCGCGTGCGGTCATGGCCGGGTTTGCCTCCCGGGCGGACATCCCCACCCCGGACGGGCAGCTCCGCTTCGAGCCGACGTCGATGATGGACGGAATCAGCGTGCCGCCCGACACGGAGATGACCTGGCTGACGGGGGAGCAGTCGAACAGCTCGGTGGTCATCGGCAGCGTCGCAATCCTGAAGGTCTTCCGCCGGATCACCGATGGGCCGCACCCGGAAGGCGAGATGGGGCGCTACCTGACCGAGCAGGGCTTCGCCAACACGCCGCCGCTGCTTGGTGAGATGGTGCGGATCGGTGCCGACGGTACGCGACACGCCCTGGCGATCGCGCAGGGGTTCGTTCGGAACCAGGGCGATGCCTGGAGCTGGACGCTCGACCTGCTGGTGCGCGGCCTGTCCGATCTCGCCAGCGGCGACGAGGCCGCGCTGGCGGATGCCGAGCGGCACCAGGAATACGCGCATTTCGCCCGCCTGCTCGGCCAAAGACTCGGCGAAATGCATGCGATTCTGGCGCGCCCCTCCGACGAGCCGGCCTTCGCTCCGGAGCAGGCCGGGCCGGAGGTTGCCGCGCAGTGGTCGGCGCAGGCCGGCGCGCAGCTCGAAGCGGCCTTCAAGGCGCTGGACGGCCATAAGGAATGGGACCAGAAAGCGGGGGATGACCTGAGCCTGGTCGGTCCGGCGCGCGGATGCCTGTTCGGGCGTATCCACGAGCTGGCAGCTTCCTCTATCGGCGCGCGGATGACTCGCATCCATGGCGACCTGCATCTCGGCCAGCTTCTGGTTGCCAACGGCGACGTGTATATCATCGACTTCGAGGGCGAGCCGGCCAAGCCGGCGGCGGTCAGGCGGGCGAAAAACCACCGGATGCGCGACGTCGCCGGCATGATTCGGTCTTTCGACTATGCGGCGGCGGTGACGCAACGCAAGAGCATCGCGAGCCACGCCCACGTGCCCGACGCCAGGCGGGATTCCTTCCTGGCGAGCTTCGTTGCCACCGCGACCGAGGCCTTCCTTTCGGGCTATCATTCTGCGCTCGGCAACCCGGCGGAGGCCGATGCCGGGCTGCTCGACCTGTTCCTTCTGGAGAAGGCTGCCTACGAAGTGACATATGAAGCGGCGAACCGGCCTGGCTGGATAGATGTGCCCCTACGCGGCCTGGCGCAGTTGGCCGCGCGCCTGTGCGCGCCGGCGGAGCAGACGGCATGAACGACCTGGTCGAGACTCCCGGCCTGCCACCCGACATCGCGCAGGCACTGGCGGAAGGTGCGCTGGCCGACCCGTTCGGCGTGCTCGGTCCGCACGACACGGCGACCGGTCGCGTTCTGCGCGCCTTCCTGCCCGGCGCTACCGGGGTGGACGTGCTGGCGCGCGATGGCGGCAAGGTGATCGCGCATCTGGCGCCCGCCCAGCCCGAGGGGCTGTTCACCGGCCGGCTCGATTCGCAGGAGCCGTACGCGCTACGCATCCAGTGGCCGGGCGCGGTGCAGGAGACCGAGGACCCCTATTCCTTCGGCCCGCAGCTTGGCGACATGGACCTGTTCCTGTTCAACGAAGGGCGGCATTTCGAGCTGGCGAACGCGCTCGGCGCCAACGCCGTCACGGTGGACGGGGTGGCCGGCGTCCGTTTCGCCGTCTGGGCGCCGAACGCAAAGGCCGTCTCGGTGGTCGGCGATTTCGTTGCCTGGGACGCGCGCCGGCTGCCGATGCGCCTGCGCTATCCCGCCGGCATCTGGGAGCTGTTCGTGCCCCGGCTCGGTCCGGGCACACGCTATAAGTTCGCCATCATCGGACCGCACGGCAACCGCCTGCCGTTGAAGGCCGACCCGGTCGCGTGCGCCACCGAGGCGCCGCCGGCCACTGCTTCCGTCGTCGCCGACCCGACGCCGTTCGTGTGGCACGACGAGGCCTGGATGGCGGACCGCGCGCGCCGTCACCGCCCCGACGCGCCGCTGACGTTCTACGAGGTCCACGCCGCCTCCTGGTTCCGCCCCGGCGGCGAGTGGTGGCGAACCGCAAGCTGGGACGATCTGATCGAGCGGCTGGTCCCGTATGTGGTCGAGATGGGGTTCACCCATATCGAGCTGATGCCGGTGGCGGAACATCCGTTCGGCGGCTCCTGGGGCTACCAGCCGCTCGGGCTGTTCGCGCCGTCCGGCCGCTTCGGTCCGGTCGAGGGATTCGCCCGGTTCGTCGATGCCTGCCACCGCGCCAATATCGGCGTGGTCGTCGATTGGGTGCCCGGGCATTTTCCGACCGACGAATGGGGGCTGGCGCGGTTCGACGGCACCCCGCTGTATGAGCACGGCGACCCCCGCGAAGGCTACCAACACGACTGGAACACCTACATCTACAATTTCGGCCGGATCGAAGTGCAGAACTTCCTGATCGCGTCCGGGCTGCACTGGCTGGAGCATTACCACGTGGATGGGCTACGCGTGGATGCTGTCGCCTCGATGCTGTATCGCGACTACAGCCGCGCCGAGGGCCAGTGGATTCCCAACAAATACGGCGGCCGCGAAAACCTGGAGGCGGTCGATTTCCTCCGCCACTTCAACGCCGTGGTGCAGGAGCGCTGCGCCGGCGCGATGACGATTGCGGAAGAGTCCACCGCCTGGCCAGGCGTGTCGCAGCCGGTCAAGGACGGCGGCCTGGGTTTTCAGTACAAATGGAACATGGGGTGGATGCACGACACCCTGCGCTACATGGCGCAGGACCCGGTCCATCGCCGCTGGCACCATAACGACATGACCTTCGGGCTGCTCTACGCATTCTCGGAAAAATTCGTGCTGCCGCTGTCGCATGACGAGGTGGTGCACGGAAAAGGCTCGCTGATCGGCAAAATGCCTGGCGACGACTGGCAGCGCTTCGCCAACCTGCGGGCCTATCTCGGTTTCATGTGGTCGCATCCCGGCAAGAAGCTGATCTTCATGGGCGGCGAGATCGCGCAATGGTCGGAATGGAACCATGACGGTGAGATCGAATGGGGCCTGCTTGAGTCGCCGCCGCATCGCGGCGTCCAGCGTCTGCTGCGTGACCTGAACCGGATCTATGCGGAGGAGCCGGCGCTGCATCAGCGGGACACGATCTACACGGGATTCCGCTGGGTGATCGGCGACGATCGCGACAACGCGGTGTTCGCCTATCTCCGCTTCGGCGAGGACGGCACGCCGCCGGTGCTCGCGGTGTGCAACTTCACCCCGGTGCCGCGCACCGGCTATGGCATCGGCGTGCCGCGTCCCGGTCTGTGGCACGAGCTGATCAACAGCGACTCCGAGATCTATGGCGGGTCCAACCTGGGCAACGCGGGCGGGCTGAAGACGGTGCCGGTGCAGCGCCATGGCGAGGCACAGTCGCTGGAGCTGACGCTGCCGCCGCTCGGCACGATCTGGCTGCGCTGGGAGAGCTGAGCGCCCATGCACCTTCCCGAGAAATTGCTTCCCGGGAAGCCCTATCCGTTAGGCGCTACCTGGGACGGGCTTGGCATCAACTTCGCGGTCTTCTCGTCGCACGCCGACCGGATGGATCTGTGCCTGTTCGAAGGCTCCGGCCGGCACGAGATCGCGCGCTACGCGCTGCCGGAATACACCGACGAGATCTGGCACGGCTACCTGCCGCATGCCGCCGCCGGGCTGCTGTACGGCTACCGCGCGTTCGGTCCGTACGAGCCCGAAAGCGGTCACCGCTTCAATCCCAACAAGCTGCTGCTCGATCCTTATGCGCGGACGCTCACCGGCGGCGTCCACTGGTCCGACGCGCTGCACGGCTATCGGCTGAACTCGTCGCGCTCCGACCTGTCGTTCGACCGGCGCGACAGTGCCGCCTGGGTGCCCAAAGGCGTGGTGACCGACGACACCTTCGCGTGGGGCGACGACCATCCGCCGGACGTGCCGTGGTCGGAGACGGTGATTTACGAAGCCCATCTGCGCGGTCTGACCAGGCTGCGCGACGATGTGCCGCCCGCCGAGCGCGGCACGTTCGCCGGGCTCACGCATTCCGGCGTGATCGATCACATGAGGCGGCTCGGCATTACCGCGGTCGAGTTGCTGCCGGTGCACGCGTTCCTGCACGACCGGACATTGCAGCAGAACGGCTTGCGAAACTATTGGGGCTATAACACGCTCGGCTTCTTCGCGCCGGAGCCGGAGTATCTGTCCGGCGGATCATCGAACGAGGCGCGGGCCGCGATCCGCCGGCTGCACGCCGCCGGTATCGAGGTGATCCTGGACGTCGTCTACAACCACACCGCCGAGACCGACGAACGCGGGCCGACCCTCAGTTTCCGCGGCCTGGACAACGCCAGCTACTACCGGCTTAAGCAAGACGACCCGCGCCGGTATGCCAACGACGCCGGCACCGGCAACACGCTGAACCTGACGCATCCGCGCGTGCTGCAGATGGTGATGGACAGCCTCCGCCACTGGGTCACGTCGTATCACGTGGACGGGTTCCGCTTCGATCTCGGCGTCACCCTGGGACGGGAACGGGACGGCTTCGACGCGGGCGCCGGGTTTTTCGACGCGGTTCGCCAGGACCCGGTGCTGTCCCGCGTGAAGCTGATCGCCGAGCCCTGGGATATCGGCCCCGGCGGCTACCGGCTGGGCGGCCTGCCGCCGGGCTTCGCCGAATGGAACGACCGGTTCCGCGACGGCGCGCGGCGGTTCTGGCGCGGCGACCGCGGGCAGCGGCCGGAGATTGCCGGGCGGCTGGCTGGCTCGGCCGACCTGTTCGCCCATCGCGGCAGGCGCCCCTGGGTCTCGATCAACTATGTCGCGTGCCATGACGGGTTCACGCTCGCCGATACCGTCAGCTACGCCGAGAAACACAACGACGCGAATGCGGAGGACAATCGCGACGGCAGCTCCGAGAACTGTTCATCGAATTGGGGTGTCGAGGGACCGACCGGCGATCCCGCCATCACGGCGGTACGAGGCCGCGTGCAACGCGCCCTGCTGGCCACCGCGTTTCTGGCGGCCGGAACGCCGATGCTGCTGGCCGGTGACGAGTTCGGCCGCACGCAGCGTGGCAACAACAATGCCTATTGCCAGGACAATGACATCTCCTGGATCGACTGGAGCCTGGCGGCGTCGGCCGAGGGCCAGGCGCTGATCGACTACGTGGCCCGGTTGATCGTCCTCCGGCGCGAGCATGGCGTGATCCGCCACCCGCACTTTCTGCATGGCAAGACTGAGTATTTCCTGCATGGCCGTACCGGGCCGCTGTCAGGCGTGCTCGACATCGCATGGTTTGATGAGCACGGCGCGGTCATTCCGCCCGACTCGTGGAACGACCACGGCGAAAGGACGTTGATCCTGCGTCGCGCCGCTCGGCATGATGACGGCAGAGTGACCATCCTTACCCTGCTGTTGAACCCGGGCGAAGCGGACCGCGTCTTCACCCTGCCGCCGCCGCTGCTACAAAGCGTGATCCTGATCGACAGCGCACGGCCCGGGGCTGAGCCGCGAGAGGTGCAAGATGCCCATGTGCCGGTGTCGGCGCACAGCGTCGTGCTGGTGTTCGCGGAGCAGGAGGAAGAGCCGCCGTGAGCGAAGGTTTCGAGCGCAAGCTACCCTTCGGTGCCAGTCTTGAGGCGGACGGTAGCGTGCGGTTCCGCCTCTGGGCGCCGGCTCAGGAAACCGTGTCGGTCGCGATCGAGGATGGCGCGTTGGTGCCGATGCGCAGCTCGCCGGATGGCTGGTTCGAGGCAACGGCCCCAGGCGAGGCAGGCCCAGGCGGGTCAGGCCCAGGCGAGGCAGGGCTCCGCTACCGCTATCGCCTGTCGGATGGCACGCTGGTGCCCGATCCCGCCTCGCGCGCGCAGCCCCAGGATGTCCACGGGCCGAGCCTCGTTGTCGATGCGACCGCGTATCACTGGCGCAATGCCGGGTGGCAGGGCCGGCCATGGCGCGAGACGGTGATGTATGAGCTGCACGCCGGCACGATGGGCGGCTTCCGCGGCGTCATGACCCATTTGCCACGGCTGAAGCAGCTCGGGGTGACCGCGGTCGAGCTGATGCCGGTCAGCGATTTTCCAGGCCGGCATAACTGGGGCTATGACGGCGTGCTGCCCTACGCCCCGGATTCCGCCTACGGCACGCCGGACGACCTCAAGGCGCTGGTCGATGCCGCCCACGATCACGGGCTGATGATCTTCCTCGATGTCGTCTACAACCATTTCGGCCCGGACGGGAATTTCCTGTCGCTCTACGCACCGCAGTTCTTCCGCCAGGACCGCCAGACGCCCTGGGGGCCGGCGATCGACTTTCGCCGGCCGGAAGTGCGCGCGTACTTCACCGAAAACGTCCTTTATTGGCTGATGGAATATCGCTTCGACGGGCTGCGCTTCGACGCGGTGCACGCGATCGAGGACCAGGACTGGGTGGACGAGATGGCAGCCGCCGTGCGCGCCACGGTCGAGCCGGGCCGGCAGGTCCATCTGGTGTTGGAGCATCACAACGACGCCGGCCATCTGGCGAAAGATTGCGACGCGCAGTGGAATGACGACGGCCACAACGCGCTGCACGTGCTGTTGACCGGCGAGGACGGCGGGTATTACCGGGACTACGCCGATCAGCCCGCGGAAAAGCTGGCGCGCGTGCTGGCGGAGGGCTGGGCGTACCAGGGCGAGGCCTCGCACTATCAGGGGGGCCCGCGCGGAACCCCGAGCGAGCACCTGCCGCCGACCGCGCATGTGCTGTTCCTGCAGAACCACGACCAGACCGGCAACCGCGCATTCGGCGAACGGCTGACCGTGCTCGCCGATCCGGAAGCACTGGAAGCGGCGATCGCGCTGGTCCTGCTGTCGCCGCAGATCCCGCTGATCTTCATGGGCGAGGAGTCCGCCAGCCGCACGCCGTTCCTGTTCTTCACCGATCACGGCGCGGAGCTTGCCGAGGCGGTGCGCAAAGGACGGCGGGAGGAGTTCAAGGCCTTCCCCGAATTCCAGGACCCGCGCCGACGCGAAACGATCCCCGACCCGAACGCGGCGAAGACCTTCAAGGAGTCCATCCCGGCCGCCGATCCCGAACTCGGCGCGGCGCGCTTCGCGCTGTATCAACGGCTGATCGCGCTGCGCATGGCCGAGATCGTGCCGCGGCTCGACGGCGCGGCGGCGATCGAGGCGCGCGCCTGCGGCGCCGGGGCGGTTGCCGCTAGCTGGCGCCTCGGCGACGGCGCTATTCTGTCGCTTGCCACGAATTTCGGTGCCGACCCGGCGGTGATCCCCGTGCCGACGGGCCGTTTGCTGTTCGAGACGCAAGGCGCCGGACGTCTTGCCCAGTCCGGCAGTTTGCCCGCCCACAGCACGGTCTGTTTCCTGGATACCGCCTGATGCTTTTTTCGCGTGCCGCGCTGGGGAGTGAGAGCCATGCCGCTTCACAATCAAGCGACTGGAGAATGGGCTGACAGCTCGTCCGCCGGATGGGAAAGAGAGACCGAAGGCATGTCGGGCGCCACGTCGGAAGACGCACTGCGCGACCTGGCGCGCCGGGCCGGGATTGCCGTCGAGTGGCGCGACTACGCCAACCGTGAGCACGTTGTGGCATCGGATGTGCTGCGCCGGCTGCTGGCTGCGCTTGGCCTGCCGGCGGACACCCGCAGCGACCTTGCTGGCAGCCGCCGGCTGCTGGGGCGCCGGACCAGCCTTGCTTCGCTGCCGCCGATGGTCACCGCCACCGCCGGTCGTCCGACCCGGCTCGATGTCGGCGCCAGTGAATCGCGTTCGGCACTGCTCAAGCTGGAATCCGGCGGCACGCGTGACCTGACGCTGGTGCCGGCGCGCGGCCGGCTGCGTGTCCCCCCGGTGCTGGAAACGGGCTATCACCGGATGGAAATCGGCGATCGGGAGATCGTGCTCGCCGTCGCCCCGAGCCGCTGCCACACGCTCGACGATGCCGTGCCGGATGCGCGGCTTTGGGGTCTGGCCGCGCAAGTGTACGGGCTGCGAAATCCCGGCGACGGCGGTATCGGCGACGCCGCCGGGATCGCGGCGCTGGCCGAGGCGGCGGCGGCGCGCGGCGCCGATGCGCTGGCGATCAGCCCGCTGCACGCCCTGTACAGCGCCGATGTCGAGCGATACGGTCCGTATTCGCCGTCGAGCAGGCTGTTCCTCAATCCGCTGCATGCCGCCCCGGCGCTGGTGTTCGGCACGGAGCGTGTCGCCGCCGCGATCGCCGAGGCGGGGCTTGGCGAGGATTTTTCCAGGCTGGAGCAGGCGCCGCTGATCGATTGGCCCGCCTCCGGCCGGGCGAAGCTGCACCTCTTACGGGTGCTTTTCGATCGGCTCTTGTCTGGCCCTGACGCCGATGGCCCGCTGGGCGTTGATTTCGCGACATTCCGCGCCGATGGCGGCCCGCTGCTGCAGGAGCACGCCGTGTTCGAGGCGCTGCATGCGGAGCAGATGGCGGCGAGCCCGGAGCAACCGGACTGGCGACTCTGGCCTGCCGATCTCCGCGATCCGGGCGGTCCCACCGTCGCCGCCTTCGCCGCCGCGCGCCGCGAAGACGTGCTGTTCCACCTGTACCTCCAATGGGTTGCCGACCGCTCGATGGCGTCGGCGCAGGCCAGCGCGCTCGATGCCGGAATGCGTATCGGGCTGATCGGCGATCTTGCCGTGGGCATGGACCCGGCTGGCAGTCACGCCTGGGGGCGCCAGGGGGACGTGCTGGGCGAGCTGTCGATCGGTGCGCCGGCCGACCTGTTCAACCCGCGCGGCCAGGACTGGGCCCTGACCGGGTTTTCGCCGCGTGCCCTGGTCGCCGCCGGCTTCGCGCCGTTCATCGCCACGGTGCGCGCCGCGCTGCGCCACGCCGGCGGCGTGCGGATCGACCACGCCATGGGGCTGGCGCGGCTCTGGTTGATCCCGCACGGCACCAGTCCCGCCGACGGCGCCTATGTCGCCTATCCGATGGCCGACCTGTTCCGCCTGCTCGCACTCGAATCGGTCCGCAACGAGGCGGTGGTGGTCGCGGAGGATCTCGGCACGGTGCCCGCCGGGTTCCGCGACGCGCTGGATCAGGCCGGAATCCATGGCATGCGGGTGCTGTGGTTCGAACGCAACGATCTGGGCTTCACTCCGCCGGGCGATTGGGACCGCTCGGCGATCGCGATGACCACGACGCACGACCTGCCGACCGTCGCGGGCTGGTGGCGCGGCAGCGACATCGCCGCACGCGCCGCCTGCGGCCGCCTGGGCGAGGGCGTCGCCGAGAATGCAGCGGCGGCAGAGCGCGCGGCGGACCGGCCAATATTGTGGCAGGCATTTGCCCGCCAGGGCGTCGCCGAGGGGCCGCCGCCGCCGCCCGAGGACGCCGGTCCGGTCGTCGATGCCGCGCTGGCCTTCGTTGCGCGTACCGGCTCGCCGCTTGCCATGCTGCCGCTGGAGGATGTGCTCGGCCAGGTGGAACAACCGAACCTGCCCGGCACGATCGACGAGCATCCCAATTGGCGCCGCCGCCTCCCCTGCGCCGTCGGCGAGGTGTTCGACGAGCCGGCCGCCGCCGCACGGCTTGGCAGAATAGCGGCGGAAAGGCCGCGGCAATGAATCCTGGCGATGATCCGGCGGCCAAGGGGGGACGCGATGATGCACCCAGCCGGGTGACCCGCGAGGTTTCAACGCGCGAGACGCGCGATGATGCACACGGGCGCGCGATCCCCGAGGACGCCACCTTGCGCGCCGAACACGCGACGGGCGATGCAGCGAAGGGTGCATCGGACGAAACGTCCTTATGCGCATCGCACGACACACCCCCGCTCGCATCGCACGACCCGTCCCCGCGCGAATCGCGCGACCCGTCCGCCCTTGACGTTCAAGACGCCTCCAGGCGCCCGCCGCGTGAAGCGAGCACCCACGCGCCGCGTGCTACGATGCGGCTGCAGCTCCACAAGGAGTTCACCTTCGACGACGCGGCGCGATTGGCGCCCTACATGGCGGAACTAGGCATCAGCCATGCCTATGTCTCGCCGATCCTGAAAGCGCGCGCCGGCTCGATCCACGGCTACGACGTGATCGATCCGACGCGGGTGAACCCGGAACTCGGCGGCGAGGACGGGTTGCGGCGGCTGGTGGCGGCCCTGCGCCAGGCCGGCCTGGCGCTGATCGTGGACATCGTGCCGAACCACATGGCGGTGGACGGCGCCGACAACGCCTGGTGGCAGGACATCCTCGCGAACGGCCAGGCCAGCCGCTACGCTTGCTTCTTCGACATCGACTGGAATCCGCCCGACCCGGGCCTGCGCGGCAAGGTGCTGGCCCCGTTCCTCGGCCGCCCATACGGCGAGGCGCTCGCCGCAGGGGAACTGCAGCTCGACCGCGGCGGCGACCACCCGGTGCTGCGCTATTTCGACAACACGTATCCGATCGATCCACGCGACTTCGCCGAGATCACCGCTGCTCCCGGCGATGCTTACGATCCCGCTACCGAGGCGGGCCGTGCCCGGCTGCACCGCCTGCTGGAGCGCCAGCATTACCGGCTCGCCTGGTGGGGCGCGGCCGGCGACGAAATCAACTGGCGGCGCTTCTTCGACATCAATGGCCTCGCCGGCCTGCGCATCGAAGTGCCCGAGGTGTTCGAGGCGACGCACGCAACGCTGTTCCGTCTGTACGCCGAGGGTCTGGTGGACGGCGTGCGCGTCGATCACGTGGACGGGCTGTCCGATCCCCCCGGCTATTGCCGCAGCCTGCGGGCGCATCTGGACGCGCTCGACGCCAACCGGCCGGCGGATGCGCCGCCGGGGCCGGCCTATCTCGTGGTGGAGAAGATCCTGGGCGCGGGCGAGCGCCTGCCGCTGGATTGGGGCGTCGATGGCACCAGCGGCTACGACTTCATGGACGGCGTGACCGCGCTGCTGCACGACCCCGCCGGCGAGGCGCCGCTGGCCGCGCTTTGGGCTGACATCACGGGACGGCCGGCCGACTTCGAGTCGGAGGAGGTGGCGGCCCGGCAGGAAATCCTTGGGCGCAATTTTGCCGGCCAGCTCAATGCGACTGCGACTGCTTTGCATCGCGTGGCACGCATCGATCCGGCAACCCGCGACGTTACCCAGCCGGCGATCCGCCGCGCGCTGCTGGCGCTGGTCGCGCGGTTTCCGGTCTACCGGACCTACAATGCCGGCGAACGGCGCTCGCCGGGGGACGACGCTGCATTCCGCCGCGCGCTGGACGCCGCCAGGCAGGACAGCCCCGGCGCCGACCAAGCCGTGCTCGACTGCCTGGACCGCTGGTTGGGCGGGGAGGGGGGCGATGCGCCAGGCGCCGCGCTGCGCCGCGCCGCGGCGACGCGGTTCCAGCAGCTTACCGCGCCGGTGGCGGCGAAGGCGGTCGAGGACACCGCATTCTACCGCTACGGCAGATTGCTGTCCCGCAACGATGTCGGCTTCGACGTGGCCTGTTTCGGCTCTGGCGCCGAGACGTTTCACGCGGCGTGCCAGGAACGGCTGGCCACCTTCCCCGATGCGATGCTCGCCACCGCGACGCACGACCACAAGCGCGGCGAATTTGCGCGCGCGCGCCTGGCGGTGCTGAGCGAGATCCCGGAGGCCTGGGCCGAGGCGGTGCGCGGCTGGATGGCGCAAAACGAGCGCTATCGCCGTGACGGCGCGCCGTCGGCCGGCGACGAGATGATGCTGTATCAGATGATCGTCGGAGCATGGCCGCCGGACCTCGATCTGGACGACAGCGACGGCGTGCAGGACTACGCCGAGCGGCTGGCGACCTGGTTCCTCAAGTCGCAGCGCGAGGCCAAGCTGTTCACCGATTGGACCGTGCCGACGCAAGCCTATGAGGATGCGGCGCGCGACTTCCTGTTTGCGGTGCTGTGCGGGAACCGGGCCTTCCGGCAATCGGCCGCCCATGTCGTGCGCCGGATCGCCCCGGCCGGCGCCGTCAACGGGCTCGCGCAGTTGTTGTTAAAGAGCACCGCGCCCGGCGTGCCCGACACCTATCAGGGCACCGAGTTCTGGGATCTGAGCCTGGTTGATCCGGACAACCGCCGTCCGGTCGATTGGGACGCCCGCATTGCGGCGTTGCACGAAAACGCTGAGCCGGTGGCGCTTGCTGCGACCTGGCGCACCGGGCAGGTGAAGCAGGCGGTGACGGCCCGCACGCTGGCACTGCGGCGTGAGCGGCCGATGCTGTTTGCGCGTGGCGACTACGTCCCGCTGCGGCCGGAGGGGCCGCGCGCCGAGCATGTCGTCGCCTTTGCCCGCGTGCATGACGGGGCCGTCAGCCTGACCGTGGTGCCCCGCCTGCCTGCCTCGCTGCTCGGCGAGGGGGACGACATCCTGATCCGTGCCGCGGCCTGGGAAGGCACGGCGCTGATCCTACCCGCTTCATTGGCCGGACGGCGTGTTCAGGACGCGATCAGCGGCGCCGAGGTCGATTTGGCGCCAACGACAGAGGTCGCCGATCTGCTGCGCGCGTTTCCGGTCGCCTTGCTGGTGGCAGGCTGATCGTTTCTGGTTTGACAGTCGATTCCCTGTGAACCCGGGAGACCTTCATGTCCCCGAGCGTTGAACCTCGACCACCGCGCGGTTGTCGCGGGGGACATAGGGAGGACTGTTTGATGACCAAAAAGACGCAGGCGATTGCTCTGGCCGCCGCCGGCAATAGCCGGCAATCGGTCGGCATGGTCTAACCGCTGGCGCCGGTTCAGGATGGCAGAGCGCCCGGGAAGCGGCTAATCCTTGTCCGAGCTGCGGCATCGTGCGGCGTGCGAGCAAGCGGGGGGCGGGAGCACAATGCTGGAATTGATCAGGCGTCACGTTGCAACAGCCGCGCGGTTTCTGGCCTGCGTGCTTGCGCAGACGGCGATTCTGTCCGGCGCCGCGGAGGCGTCGCGGGACTGCCCGGGGACCTATCAATCGTCCTCGTTGAGCCAGCTTCCGGCGGCCGCCAGCGTTCAGATCCAGATCGTCAACCAGACCCCGACCAACCTTCGATTGGCGGAGCGCTTCGCAGCGGGCCTGAGCAGCGCCGGCGTCGCGGTCAATCCCCAGGGAAACGTGACGCTCAACCTTGTGTTTACCGTCGGCAGTGCCAGCGCCGCTGCCGGGCGTCCGTACCAGGATTTCGGTTGGGCGGACAATTTGGCAGAATCTGGGTCGGGGTTCGGACCTGGCACCACGCTGAACATGACCGCTCAGGTGACCGACACCACAACGGCGCAGATCGACTGGATCTCGTCGCTGAGCTGCACCATCCAGACCGACGACCTCGGGGCTCTGGCCGAATATCTGGGGGCCGTGGTTGGCCGGTCGCTCGGCCAGTCCACCGATAATGGCACGATCTAGCCTTGAGGGCGACCAGCCTGCCGCAAGCGATCTGCCGATACCGGATCAGCGAGCCTCCTCCCCGCGGGTCGATACGAACGACCAAACGTTGCAAAGCTTGCGCGGCGAAGGCATGACCTTAGCTCTGTTCGGCCCGCTCGCGCGCCAATCCTTCAAGCCTGATCAACGTCGTTGCGCGGGTTGGCATCCGCGGCTCACTCCATCTCGGTCTTGACTTACATGGCGGTCGGCCCCGACGCTGATTATCGGGCCAGCATGAGTGGCAAGGGGGATTCCGGATGATTACCCGTCGTGCGGCCATCGAGGCTGCTCTTGGCGCCGGTGCCGCGGCCGTGTTTGGCGCCGTACACCCCGTCCTCGCCCAGGCCGCCGATCAGGTGGTGGCCGATCAGGTCCTGAAGGTCGGGATCGACCTCTCGCTGACCGGAGCCGACGCCGAATCGGCTACCCGGATCAAGGACGGCGCGCTCCTGGCCTTCGAGGAGGCCGAAGCAAAGCACGAGATCCCCGGCTACCGAATCGAGGTCGTCACATACGACGACGGCACCGCAACCGCCGGCCAGTACGACCCCGCGCAGGCGGCGACCAACGCACGCAAGATGGTGTCCGACCACGACGTGGTGGCCGCTGTCGGTCCGCAGATGAGCGGCGCCGGCAAAGCGATGGCGCCGATCCTCAGCCAAGGCGGTCTTGCGATCATCACCCCTGCCTCGACCAACCCGGACATCACCGATCCGCGATTCGCCCCACAGTATCGGCCGGGCGGCAAGCCGGTCTATTTCCGCACTGTCACCACCGACACCTACCAGGGTCCGGGCCTCGCCAATTACTGGTCCGACACGCTGCATGTGAAAACGGTCTACATACTGGACGATGGGGGCGCTTTTGGCGTCGGGCTGGCGGACGCATTCCAGAAGCGCGCCGAGCAGAAGGGCATCAAGGTGCTCGGCCGCGACCGGCTGGACGCCAAGGCCGCCGACTACACCACCGTTCTGACCAAGATCAAATCGCTCAATCCCGACGCGCTGTATTTCGGCGGCGTGCTGCAAGCGGGCGTGAAGCTTGCCAAGCAGAGCTATGATATTATTCCGAAGGTTATCAAGGGCGGCGGCGACGGCATGATGGGACCGGAGATGCTGACCGCGGCCGGCTTCCCCGCCGCCGAGGGCTGGTACGTGACAATCGCCTCTCCGCATCTCACCGAGGATGACCGGATGGCGGATTGGATGAAGTCGTACAAGTCGCGATTCGGCGTGTCGCCGGACGATTACGCAATCACCGCGTACGACGCAGGCCTGGTCATCATCGACGCGATCAAGCGCGTGGCTGCCACGGGCAAGCTGGTGACCCGCGATGCGGTGCGCGATGCCATCCAGGTCGCCGATGTGAAGACGTTGCAAGGCGGCGTGTCGTTCGACGCGAACGGAGACCTGAAGGACCGCACGGTCAGCGTGTTCCACATCAAGCACGACCCGAGTTTTCCGGCCGACGACCTGGTGCACCAATACAGGTATCTCGGCGTCGCGCCGACGAGCTGAGCAGGCAGGATTTCGCTGCATGATGCGATGACAAATTTCGATCTGCTGCTGCAGCAGACGATCAACGGGCTAAGCCTTGGTGCCATGTACGCGCTGCTCGCGCTGGGCTTCACCCTGGTCTATGGCATCCTGGAGCTGATCAATTTTTCGCATTTCAACGTGTTCATGGTCGGCTCCTTCGTCGGGCTGTGGACGCTGCAGATGTTCGGTCTGTCCGGCCAGGACGTGATCCTGACCGGTCTGCCGCTGGCCGGCGTGCTGCTGGCGGCGTTCGCCGTGACGATGCTGGCCTCCGGCGCGCTCGGCGTGGCGATCGAGCGTCTGTGCCTGCGGCCGCTCCGCGACGTGAAGGGGCCGGCGGCTATGATCACCACGATCGGCGTCTCCACCATCCTGTTCAACGTGATCCTTCTGTCGGTGGGCGCGGACTCGAAAAATTATCCCAACCCGCTGCCGACGGTCCGGTTTCAGCTTGCCGGTGCGGTGCTCGACCTGCGCGTCATCCTGATCTGGATCGTCGCCCTGCTGCTGATGGCTGGGCTGTGGCTGTTCGTGCAACGCTCGCGTCTCGGCAAGGCGATGCGCGCCACCGCGCAGGACCCGGAGGCGGCGCGGATGATGGGCGTGAACGTGGACCGGGTGATCGTCATCGCCTTCTTCGCCGGTTCCGCGCTGGCCGGTGCGGGCGGGCTGATCTTCGGACTTTACTACAACTACACGAGTTTTCTCATCGGCTTCACCACCGGACTGCGGGCTTTCACCGCGGCGGTGCTCGGCGGCATCGGCAGCGTGCCGGGTGCCATGGCGGGCGGCGTGATCATCGGCCTGGTCGAGGCAATGGGCGGGCAATTCATCGCCACCGCCTGGACGGACGTGATCATCTTTTCGATTCTGGTGCTGGTGCTGGTGTTCCGTCCGACCGGACTGTTCGGCCGGCTGGCCCCCGTCAAGTCCTGAGCATGTCGCCTGCCGGTCTGGTTTCCGCCCTGGCGCGCCGCCTTGCCTGGATTTCGTTGGCAAGGCGCAGGCAGGGGCTGACCGGCCTTGTGCTGGTCGCGGCGCTGCTGTTCCCGCTGGTGCATGCCAACGACGCCGACATCGACAGCATGGCCAATGCGGCGGCTTACGCGACGCTGGCGCTCGGGCTGAACATCGTGGTGGGCTTCGCGGGGCTGCTCGACCTCGGCTACGCGGCGTTCTTCGCGATTGGCGCCTATACCTACGGGATTCTCAGTTCGTACCAACTCATGCCGCCATGGGGCGCGTTCTGGGAGCCGCTGCAAACGCTGGGCCTCGTCGCCAGGATGGCGGGGGAATCGGGCAGCGGCGACGTCGTGCATTTCACGCTGTCGTTCTGGCTGGCCCTGCCGCTGTCGGCGGCGGTGGCGGCGCTGTTCGGCGTGCTGTTCGGCGCGCCGACATTGCGGCTGAAGGGCGATTACCTCGCCATCGTAACGCTCGGCTTCGGCGAGATCGTGCCGATCGTGGTGCGCAACTGGTCGAGCCTGACCAACGGCGCCGCCGGGCTCAACGGCGTCGCCCCGCCCCGGATCGACGGCTACAGCTTCGGTGTCTCCGCCACGCCTTACTACTACGTCGCGGTGGCGATGGTGGCGTTGCTGATCTTCGTCAGCGTGCGACTGCGGGATTCGCGCATCGGCCGCGCCTGGATGGCGATCCGGGAGGACGAGATCGCCGCCGCCGCGATGGGCATCAACCTGCGGCGCTACAAGCTGCTCGCGTTTGCCATGGGCGCCGCGTTCGGCGGCATGACCGGCACGTTCTACGTCGCCAAGCTGCAGACCGCGACGCCGGAGATGTTCGGCTTCCCGGTCTCGGTGATGATCCTGGTCATGGTCGTGTTCGGCGGCGTCGGCAGCGTCTGGGGCGTGGTGCTGGGTGCTTTCGTCCTGCAACTGTTGCAGTCGTGGTGGCTGCAGGATTTGACCTTGTGGCTGCATGCGCTCGGCCGTCTGGTGGACAGCGGCTGGTTGCAGAGGGTCGATCTTGTGCCGTCGATCGAGCTGATCTTCGGCCTGATTCTCGTCGGGATGATGCTGTTCCGCCGCCAGGGATTGATCCAAGCGGTGCGTCCGGCCGCGGCGCTGACGTTCGAGCAGCAGCACGCGGAGCTGCGCCGCGGCGGCCTCGGCGATCTCAGGCTTCATGGGCTCGAAGGTCCTGGGCGCACCGGCGCCGTCGCGCTGGATGTCCGGGGCGTGACCGTCCGGTTCGGCGGCCTTGTTGCGCTGAACAGCGTCGATCTGGTGGTGCCGGACGGCGGCGTGGTGGCTGTGATCGGGCCGAACGGCTCCGGCAAATCGACGCTGTTCAACGTCATCACCGGCCTTGTGCATGCCGGCGAGGGGCGCATCGCGCTGTATGGCGGCGATATCACCGGCCTGCCGCCATACCATGTCCTGGCGCGGGGCATCGCGCGCACCTTCCAGAATCTGCGGCTGTTTCCCAACCTGAGCGTGATCGACAACGTGCTGGTCGGCCAGCACGCGCGGCTTAAGACCGGCCCGATCGCCGCCATTCTCCGGCCGCCCCGGACGCGCGCGGAGGAAAAGACGGCCCACGCCTGGGCGATGGAGATCATCGCGATCTTCGGCAACCGGCTTCTGCCGCGCATCGACCAGATGGTGGACGGGCTGTCCTACGCCAATCGCCGGCGCGTCGAGATTGCCCGCGCGCTGGCCTCGAATCCGCGTGTGCTGCTGCTTGATGAGCCGACCGCCGGGATGAACCCCGCGGAGACTCTGGAACTCGCCGAGCAGATCAAGAGCTTGAACGGGCTCGGTCTCACCGTGCTGCTGATCGAGCACAAGCTTGATGTCGTCACGACGCTTGCCGACACCGTCTATGTGCTCGACCATGGCGACGTGATTGCCGTCGGCAAACCGCACGACGTGCGGCGCAACGAAGCGGTGATCCGCGCCTATCTGGGCCGCAGGGCGTCGCAGGCCGCGGACGACCTGGCGGGAGACGTCCATGTTGCTTGAGTTCCGTGACGTGGACACGTACTACGGCGACCTGCATGTCCTGAAGCAGGTGAACTACGCGATCCGCGAGGGCGAAATCGTCTCCCTGCTCGGCGGCAACGCGTCCGGCAAATCCACCACGATGAAGACGATCATGGGCGTGGTGCGCCCCACGCGCGGTCAGGTGTTGTTCGACGGCCAGCCGATCGGGACGCTACCGACGGCGGAGCGCGTGCGGAGGGGCATCGCGCCGGTGCTGGAGGCACGCCGCCTGTTTCCGCGGATGACGGTGTTCGAGAACCTCGAAATGGGGGCGTATCTGCGCAAGCGCGGGCCGGCGTTCCAGCAGGACCTGGACCGTGTCTTCACGCTGTTCCCGCGCGTGCAGGAGCGGCGCAATCAGATCGCCGGTACGCTGTCCGGCGGCGAGCAGCAAATGGTGGCGATCGGCCGCGCGCTGATGGCGCGCCCGCGGCTGCTGTGCATGGACGAGCCGTCGATGGGGCTGTCGCCGATCTTCGTCGAGCAGGTGTTCGACATCATCCAGGCGATCAACCGTCAGGGCACGACAATCTTCATGGTGGAGCAAAACGCGAACATGGCGCTGTCGATCGCGCACCGGGCGTATGTGCTGCAGACCGGGCAGGTGGTGCTATCGGGCACGGCCGACGAACTGCGGCGGACGCCGATGATCCGGGAGGCATATCTTGGCGAGATGGCCATTCCGGTCGGTTGCCAAGAGAAGTTGCTGACCTGATTGCTCCCGGGCACGGCCGACGAATTGCGGCGAACGCCGATGATCCGAGAGCCATATCCTGGCGAGATGGCGATCCCCGAGGGTTGACCAAGGAGCCTGCTGACCTGATTGCAAGCGTAGGGTGGATAAGCGCTTGCGCCATCCACCATTGCCGCGAGCCGCACCGGACCGATGGATGGCGCTGTGGGGTGCCTTACGGCAACAGCGACCGCAGCGCCTCCAACTCATGCAGTGTCTCGGTCAGGATGGCGCGCAGCCGCTCGACCTCCTCCTGCTCTGCCCGTCCGCGGGATGGCGGACGCGCCGACGGCTCCGGTGGCGCGAACCCAGGCAGCATAGGCAACGCCGCCGCCTGGCTGTCCGCCTCGGGGTCGTCGTCGGCCTGGTCTTCGGCCGAAGGAGGCCCGATGTCGTCCGAGAGCCGCCCGCCGCCCTCACGCAACAACCGCTGCACGCCCTTGATCGTGTAGCCCTGGATGTAGAGAAGCTCCGAGATCCGCCGCAGCAGCGCGATGTCGTCCGGCCGGTAGTAGCGCCGCCCGCCGCCGCGCTTGAGCGGGCGGACCTGGCTGAACTTCGTCTCCCAGAAGCGCAGCACATGCTGTGGGATGTGAAGGTCGTCCGCTACTTCGCTGATCGTTCGAAAGGCGTTGGGCGCCTTCTTGAGCCGAGCCCGGCCGCCGGGATGGTCCGCATCCGCGTCGTGGGCGGCATCGCTCATTCGTCTTCCGCCGGTCCGCCGTACACCCCGCCGTTCACCTGCGCCTTCAGCACGTGGCTGGGCCGGAACACCAGCACCCGGCGCGGCAGGATCGGCACCTCCTGACCGGTCTTCGGGTTGCGACCGACGCGGCGGCCCTTCTGCCGTACGGAAAATGTGCCGAATCCGCTGATCTTGACGGTTTCCCCCGCCTCCAGCGTGGCGGCGATCTGGTCCAACAGCGTCTCCAGCAGCGCGGCCGAATCGTTCCGCGACAGACCGACCTGCGTGTAGATCGTTTCCGCAAGATGAGCCCGGGTGACGGTATGCATGGGGCAACGCTAGGCACCCGGCCCAGCGGCGTCAAGCAACAGCCGCGGAAAAACTCTCAGGATCAGCGCCTTGCGCCGCGCCGCGCAGCCGGCGTGCCAGCCATTACATGCGGACCAGCGCGGACCCCCAGGTGAGGCCGCCGCCGAGCGCCTCCAGCACCACAAGCTGGCCGGGCCGGATACGCCCGCCATGCCAAGCCTCTGCCAGCGCCAGCGGCACCGACGCTGCCGACGTGTTGGCATGGCGGTCCACCGTCACCACGACCCGCTCCGGCGGCAGGCCGAGCTTGCGGCCCATCGCATCGATGATGCGCAGATTGGCCTGGTGCGGCACCAACCAATCCACATCCGCGTTGGTAAGATCGTTGGCCGCCAGCGCCTCCGCCACCGCCTCGGCCAGCCGCGTCACCGCGTGGCGGAAGACTTCCCGCCCATTCATCACCAAGGTGCCCGGCTTGTCGCGCTGGCCGACCGCACCGTCGATGTAGAGGATGTCGCCCAGGCTTCCCTGCGCATGCAAATGCGTGGAGAGGATGCCACGATCGCTGCTGCGGTCGCCGGCACGCAGGAACACCGCGCCGGCGCCATCGCCGAACAGCACGCACGTGCCACGATCCCGCCAGTCGATGATGCGCGAATAGACCTCGCTGCCGATGACCAGCACGCCGCGCGCCTGGCCGGCACGGATCATGCTGTCGGCGACCGACAGCGCGTAGATGAAACCGGCGCATGCGGCAGAGATGTCGAAGCCGAAACCGCCCGGGACGCCCAGGGCAGACTGCACGCGCAACGCCGTCGCCGGAAACGCCTGGTCGGGGGTGGCCGTGGCAAGGATGATCCCGTCAACCTCGCCAGGTTCCGCGCCTGCGTCGGCCAGAGCGGCGCGCGCCGCCGCCGTGCCCATGAAGGCGCACGTCTCCTTCGGTCCGGCAATGTGGCGCTGGCAGATGCCGGTCCGGTCGCGGATCCAGTCATCGGAGGTTGCCACGGCAGCCGCCAGCTCGTCGTTCGTGACCACGCGTTCGGGGAGGTAGGCGCCCATGCCGGCCAAGATGGAGCGGGTCATCGTTGTCCTACCGTGCGGCGGCGAGGCGGGTCACCGGCGCGGCCTTCAGGTCCGCGATCCGAGCAGCGCCGTCGCGGATGCCGTCGTTAAAGTGGTGCACCACCATGTCCATGGCGACATCAAGCGCGTGGGCGAAGCCCTCGGCGTCGGTGCCACCGTGCGACTTCACCACGACGCCGTTGAGGCCCAGCATCACGGCGCCATTGTAGCGACGCGGGTCCAGCCATTCGCGCATCCGGTCGAGACCCGGCTTGGCGAGCAGATAGGCAACGCGGGAGGCCCAGGAGCTGTTGAACACCTGGCGCAGCAGGTCGCCGATCAGCTTCAGCGCGCCTTCGCCGGTCTTCAGCGCGACGTTGCCGGTGAACCCGTCGGTCACGATGACATCGGTGGTGCCGGCGGCGATGTCGTGGCCTTCGACGAAGCCATGGAACTGCGGCGCGAGATGGCTGGCGCGCAGCAGCTCGGCTGCCTGGCGCAGCGTGTCGTCGCCCTTCATCTCCTCCGAACCGACGTTGAGCAGCCCGATCGTCGGGGATGTCAGGCCGAGCACGGTGCGGGCGAACACGTCGCCCATGACCGCGAACTCCACCAGGTTGCGGGTATCGCAGGCGACGTTGGCGCCGAGATCCAGCATCACCACGTCGCCGCGCGCCGACGGGCCGATCGCCGCCATCGCCGGCCGGTCAATGCCCGGCAGCGTCTTGAGCACGATCTTGGACAGAGCGAGCAGCGCCCCGGTGTTGCCGGCGGAAACCACGCCTTCGGCCTCGCCGTTCGCCACCGCATCGATCGCCATGCGCATCGAGGACTGGCGGTTGCGCAGCGCCTGCGTCGGCTTCATGTCGCCGCTGATCGCGTCGGGCGCATGGCGCACTGTGCAGGCCGCCGCCGCGCGGCGATGGCGTGCCAGCAGCGGCGCGATCTTCGCCTCGTCGCCGACCAATAGGAAGCGGGCGCCGGGGTGGCGCTCGGCGGCGATGGCCAGCCCCTCGATCACTGCCGAAGGCGCCCGGTCGCCGCCCATGGCGTCCACCGCCAGCGGGAAGGTTGCGGTCACGGGATGCTCGCGGACAAGGTCAGGCAACTGTCATGGGAGGGCCTGCCGTCAGGCCCGGACCGCGCCCTTCAGAGGCTTGCCGGCGGCGACCACCTCGCGGCCGTCGTAGTGGCCGCAATGGCTGCAAACGTGATGCGGGCGCTTCAGCTCGCCGCAGTTCGGACACTCGGCATGCGCCTCGTGCGTCAGTGCCAGATGGCTGCGCCGCATGCCCTGACGGGAGGGCGAAGTCTTTCTCTTGGGAACAGCCATAGGACCGCGTAGCTCCGAACTGCAAGGCGCCGCACGGTGTGCCGCGGCGCGAAGGGATGGTCACAAATTGGAAATACCGTGAGCCGTGGCGTCTAGCAGACGACCAGCGGGGTCGCAAGGGAAGCGCGCGCCTGCCACGCAAGGTTAATGCCTTCGCTGCAATGCGGCGAGAGCGGCGAAGGCAGGCGGCGACGTATCCGCGGCGGTCGCGGGCAGGCTGGCCCCCGGCCGCCGCGGATACGGATCGAGCGCCAGCGCGAGCTGCTCGGCGGCGGTCTCGCCCAGGTCGAGCGTGGCGCCCTGGTAAGGAATCTCGTCCTCCTCCGCCTCCGGATCGAGGTCGTCGCTTTCTTCGCCTTCGGGGACGAAGCGAACCGCGAAGGCTTCCTCGATCGCCGACTCGAACGGGTCGAGCGAGACGACGCAGGTCTGCAGCACCCGGGCGCGGAGATGGCCGCGCGCGTGCACGGTTTCGCCGGGGCCGGCGCTGAGGCGGAAGCGGCAGGACAGCGCGAGCACCGCGGGGATCTGCATGCGTGCGGCCAGCGCTGCGCAGTGCGACGGGCTCGCCTCGACCGTAAGTTCCAGGCCGCCCGGACCGATGCTGTCCAGCGGCAGCGGACGGGAAAATGTGTCGGTCATTTCACCGCCTCCGCGGCCGGCAGGAAGGTTGCCTGGCCCGCTTCCAGCGTTGCCAAAGGCTGCGTCGCGAGATGCGCATCCTGGGCACGGGCCACGCGTGCCAGGGATGTCGCCGCGCCGGGCGGCTCGGCAGCGCCACCACGCCACACGTTGCGCGCCAGAGCCGCTGCGAGCGCCGAATCGTCGGACACATCCAACGCCCGCTCGTAGGCAAGCGCGCGGCCGTGAAACGCCTCCCACATGGCACGCACCCGTTTGCCGACCGACAGGTCGCTAACGCCGATCTCCCGCAGGCTGACATCCATATCGCTGAACATGGCGTCGAACACGGCCTGCGCCAATGCCGGTCCCGGCGGCGCCTCGCGGCGCAGACGGCGGATCAGCAGCGAGGCGTGCAGCCCGACCATGTCGAAGCGTCCGTCCAGCGTGTCCGGCACGCCGAGCGTGGTGTAGAGGTAAGGATCGCGCGCCGCTGCCACTACGGCATTATACAGCGTGAATCCGGCACGCTCCTGCGGCTTGTCGCGCCCGATGCCGAACCAACGTGCGATCGCGCCCATTCGCTCCCTGAACCTCTCCCTTAATTCCCCCCAAATCGAAGGGAACCTTCCCGAAATGGCGTCCCTAACGTGACGCTCAAGCGGGAGCCGTGTCGGCAAATTGTTGACAGCGCCTTGCTGCCGTGACACCCCGTCACGAACAGCGGGCCGTGCGGCATGGTCAAACCAGCGGCCGGGCCAGGCGTCAAGGACCATATCGCTTGCAGCCAAACCTTCTCTTCGAAGCATTCCGCCGCGTTTTGCCGCTGGCGGCACTTTGCCTGCTGCTGGGCCTTCTGCTCGGCGCCTGCAGCGTGTTTCAGTGGCCGCAGCAGGTGCGCGGCAACAAGGTCGACCCCGACCAGCTCAAGGAGCTGGTGCCCGGCACCTCCACCCGCGACGACGTGTCCGCGCTGATCGGCTCGCCCACTGCGCGGGCCACGTTCGATGACAACACCTGGCTCTACATTACCCAGGAGACCCGGCCGCGCGTCGCCCGGACGCTCGGGGTGGAGTCGCAGACCGTGGTGGTGATGAGCTTCAGCGAGCAGGGCGTGCTGCGGGACATCCGGACGCTGGACAAGGCGGACGCGCTGCCGGTGTCGATGGCATCGCAGACCACGCCCTCGCCGGGCACCGAGGCGTCGTTCATGCAGCAGTTGCTGGGCAATATCGGACGCTATAACCCCGGTGCCCTGGGCGGCGGCGGTATTGGCGGCCCGAGCGGACCCTCCGGCGGGGCGCCAGCCTCGGTGCACTAGCCCCCGGCGTCGTCTGCCA
>Ga0302151_10000167_pt1 | contig 41609 bp, 35 predicted proteins | sample I_Bog_N1_3_FD_192428 | JGI IMG/M metagenome (GOLD analysis project Ga0302151, IMG submission 192428) | Peat permafrost microbial communities from Stordalen Mire near Abisko, Sweden - I_Bog_N1_3 | ecosystem: Environmental > Terrestrial > Soil > Wetlands > Peat | place: Sweden: Abisko, Stordalen...
TGACTTTCTCGCCGCGGTCCAGATCATCGTCTACGCCGGCGCGATCGTCGTGCTGTTCCTCTTCGTCATCATGTTCCTCGGCGTCGACCGCAAAGAACACGTGCACGTCGAGCCCTTCGTCGCCCAGCGGCCGTTGGCGGCTCTCGGGGCCGTGATCACGGTCGGCGGACTGATTGTGCTCATGGCCGAGTCGCACTGGGTGACCGGTGTTAAGTCGGTCTCGACCGTCGGCACCGCGCTCGCCACGGGCCAGGCCAACGTGCACCAACTCGGCACCGCGGTCTTTACCACGTACTTATTTGCCTTCGAAGCCACCGCGGCGCTGCTCGTCATCGCCGTCGTCGGCGCAGTGCTGCTCGCACGACGCGAACGAGTCCTCTCCAGCGAAGAGGTGGACGAGTGAACGTACCCGCCGCCTGGTACCTCGTGCTCGCCGCCGTGCTCTTTGGGATCGGGGCCTTTGGGCTCCTGACCCGTCGCAGCGCCCTGATCATGTTCATGTGCGTCGAGTTGATGCTCAACGCGGTCAATCTCACCTTCGTGACCTTCGCGCGCACCCTGAGCGACATCGGGGGACAGGCGACGGTCTTTTTCGTCATGGTTGTCGCCGCCGCCGAGGTCACGGTGGGTCTGGGCATCGTCGTGGCGGTGTTTCGGCGCCGGGCCTCTACGTCGGTCGACGAGCTGTCGGAGTTGAAGGGCTGAGATGGCGCACTTCTCCACGCTGATCCTGTTGTTGCCGCTGCTCGGCTTTGCGGCGGTGTTGCTCAACGGCAAGAGTATGAACGAGTCCCAGATCGGCTACGTCGCGACCGGCGTCGTGGGGCTCAGCTTCGTGGCCTCGGTGATCACCTTCGTGCTGCTGCTGCACCACAGCCAGCGCCAGGTGACGGTCCACCTCTTCAACTGGATCGACGTCGGTTCGTTGCACGTGCCCGCGGCGTTGCTGATCGATCCGCTCTCGATCACCATGTGCCTGTTCGTGACGGGCGTCTCCACGTTGATCCACCTCTACTCCATTGGCTACATGCACGGGGAGAAGGACTACAAGAAGTTCTTCTTGTACTTCAACCTCTTCGTATTCTCGATGCTCGCTCTCGTGCTCGCAAACAACCTGGTCTTCACCTTCGTGGGCTGGGAAGGCGTGGGGGTCTGCTCCTACTGGCTCGTGAGTTTCTACTTCGACCGCGACTCGGCCTCTTCGGCGGGCAAGAAGGCCTTCATCTACAACCGCGTGGGCGACGTGGGACTGCTGGTGGCGATGTTCTTGTTGTTCTCGCGCACCGGGACGCTGACGTACCTCGGAGTGTTCGAAAAGGCCGGGACGCTGACGCCGACGGTCGCCACCCTGGTGGTGCTGGCGTTGCTGCTCGCCGCGACCGGCAAGAGCGCGCAGATCCCGTTGTTCAACTGGCTGCCCGACGCGATGGAGGGTCCGACGCCGGTGTCGGCGTTGATCCACGCGGCAACCATGGTCACCGCCGGCGTCTACCTGCTCGTGCGAATGTCGCCGGTGCTCGCACTGTCGTCGTCGGGACGCATGACCATCGCGGTGATCGGTGGCGTGACCGCCTTCGTCGCCGCGACGATCGCGACCTCCCAGAAGGACATCAAGAAGGTCCTCGCGTTCTCGACCGTCTCCCAGATCGGCTATATGGTGCTCGCCGTGGGCGTGGGGGCCTACGGGGCGGCGATTTTCTTGATGGTGGGCCACGCGTTCTACAAGGCGCTGCTCTTCCTCGGTTCGGGATCGGTCATCCACTCGCTCAACGGTGAACAGGACCTGCGAAAGATGGGGGCGTTGCGCAAGTTCCTGCCGCTCACGTTCCCGACGTTCCTCATTGGTTGGCTCGCCATCTCGGGCATCCCTCCCTTCGCGGGCTTCTGGGCGAAGGGCGACGTGCTCACCAACGTTTTCGCGCACAACAAGGCCCTGTGGGTCCTCGGCGTCGTGACCGCGATCCTCACCGCGTACTACATGAGTCGTTTGTTCGTGCTGACGTTTCGCGGTACCGAGCGATTCCGCGAGGTTACCCACGGCCACGACCCCCACGAGTCACCCTGGGTCATGACTACGCCGCTCGTCATCCTCGCGGTGCTCTCGGTGCTCGGGGGCGCCCTCGCCCTGCCGTGGGTCCACCACGACACGTTGGAACACTTTTTGAGCTCGACCTTCGGGTACGTGGCGCCGATCGCGAGTCAGAGCACGCTGAGCCAGTGGGGACTCGCGGCGGTGGACGTCGCGGCCGCGTTGATCGGACTCGCCGCGGCGTTCTCGATCTGGCGCAGCCGCTCCGAGGACGAGAAGCTCACCCCGAAGTTCCTCGAACACGTCTGGTACTGGGACGACTTCTATGACGCGACCATCGGACGCCCGCTTGAGCACCTGGCCGTCTTCAGTGACGCGGTGATCGAGGACGAGGTCATCGACGGCGGCGTGATGGGACTCGCGGCGGGCATCGTGCACAGTTCCCAGGGCGTACGCAAGATCCAGTCGGGCTTCGTGCGCCACTACGCGCTCGCCATGGCCCTTGGTCTCGCGGTGATCGTGGTCTATCTCGTGGCGAGGGTCGGTTAGTCGTGCATTCCTCCCTCTGGCTCAGCGCGCTGCTCGTCGTGCCGTTGTTGGGTGCGGCGGGGGCCGCCTTCGGGCGTTCCAAGCAAGGCCTCTCCTACGCCATCGCCGTCGCCAGCGCCGCCGTCGAGATGGCGATCGGCGTCGTGATCTTCTTGCTCTACAACGCTCACGTCGCCGGGGCCCAGACTTTCGACTTCGCCACCCGCTACGTGTTGTCCGCGCCCTTCGGACTCGCCTACGACGTCGCCCTGGACGGCATCTCGCTGTTCATGGTCGAACTCACCGCAATCGTCGTGCTGCTCGCGTTGTTGGGCGGGCGCGACAAGCGACGCGAACCCTCCTTCGTGTCGTGGCTACTCATCCTGACGTCGTTCACGATGGGCAGTTTCGTCGCACACGACCTACTCGAGTTCTTCATCTTCTTCGAGTTGACCCTGGTGCCGTGCTACTTCATCATCGCGGGCTGGGGCGGGCGTGAGAAGAACAAAGCGGCCCTCAAGTTCTTCATCTACACCTTCAGCGCTTCGGCCTTCTTGCTCATCGGCATCTTGTACCTGGGCCTCGCCCACCAGCACCAGACCGGGGGAGCTCTCACGTTCGCCTACGGCGTTCTCAGTTCGACCTCGATGACCCACTCGACGGCGATCTGGTTGTTCACCGCCTTCGCGATTGCCTTCGCCGCGAAGGCCCCGATCTGGCCGCTGCACACCTGGTCGCCGCTCACCTACGCCGAGGCCCCGACGGCGGGATCGATCGAACTCTCCGCGCTGCTCGCCAAGCTCGGTTCCTACGGACTGCTGCGTTTCGCGGTCGGACTCTTCCCCCTGGCGCTCGCCGACGTGCGCCCGGTGATGCTGACCCTGGCGGTGATCGGCATCATCTACGGGTCAATCCTCGCGTGCGTCGCCAAGGACCTCAAGCGCTTCGTCGCCTACAGTTCGCTCGCCCAGATGGGCTTCATCACGCTCGGGGTCATGTCGGGTTCCAAGATCGCCACCGTCGGCGCGGTGCTGTTGATGTTCAACCACGGCATCATCACCATCGGGTTCTTTCTCATCATCGGCTTCATCGAGCAGCGCCGGGGCAGTTACCAGGTCGCTGACCTGCAGGGCCTCCAGGGTCCCGCGCCGGTGTTGGCGGGAGTCTTCACCGTGGTCATGCTCGCCTCGATCGGCCTGCCAGGATTGTCGGGCTTCGTGAGCGAGTACCTCATCCTCATCGGCACGTTCGCGGTACACGCCTGGTGGGGCGTCGTGGGCGCCTTCGGTGTCGTGGCGGCGGCGGTCTACCTGCTTTGGGCCTACCAGCGCGTCTTCCAGGGTCGCGCGGTCGGGGCGAACGCCGCAATACCCGACGCGTCGACCAAGGAACGCTGGGTGCTGGTGCCGATCGTGGTGCTGATCGTCGTGCTCGGTGTCTTTCCGCGGCCGGTGCTTGATCGTATCTCGCCGTCGGTCCAGCAGTTGATCGAACACGTCGCGCCGAGCGGGGTGACCAAGTGACCGTGTCCGCGAGCGCCCCCATCGTCATACCTTCGATCCACTACCTGGCGATCCTGCCGGTGATCATCCTGTTCGGTGCGTCGTTGTTGCTCGTCTTTCTCACGGCGATGGTGCGCACCAAGATCACCCAGGTCGCCGCGACCGCGGTTACCTGCGCCGCGTCGCTCGCCGTGCTCGTGGTCACGTACTTCCAGTGGCGCTGCATCGACAAGTCCGGGGCCTCGACGACGATCGCCCACGCCATCGTCTTGGACGGCTTCAGCGTGGTGGCGACCGGGGTCATCGCCGTGAGCCTCTTGCTGGCGACGTTGGTCGCGCACGACTGGGCGGTGCGCGAACGCGTCCAGGGCGCCGAGTACCAGATCCTCGCGCTCGCGGCCTCAGCGGGTGCGGTCCTGATGACCCAGGCGAACGACCTAATCGTGATCTTCCTCGGACTCGAGATACTCTCGCTCGGCCTGTACGTGCTGGTCGCCTTCGACCGGCATCGCAAGACCTCCGCCGAGGCGGCGTTGAAGTACTTCCTCCTGGGCGGTTTCGCGTCGGCAATCTTCATCTACGGCGCAGCCCTCGTCTACGGCGCGACGGGCACGACGAACCTGACGACAATCGCGTACTTCCTGGCGTCCAACGTCGTGCTGCACCCGGGTCTGCTCTACGCGGGCGGTGCGCTGTTGATCGTCGGCTTCGCCTTCAAGGTCGCGGCCGTGCCGTTCCACCTGTGGTCGCCCGACGTCTACGAGGGTGCGCCGACACCGGTGACCGGTTTCATGGCCTCGATCGTCAAGGTGGGCGCGTTCGCCGCCTTCGTGCGCGTCGTGATCTCGGCGCTCGGAACCCAGATGGAGACCTGGCGACCGATCCTGTGGGCGCTCGTGTTGCTCACCACCGTCGTGGGCGCTTCGCTCGCGCTGCTCCAGCGCAACGCCAAGCGCATCTTGGCGTATTCGTCGATCAACCACGCCGGGTTCATCCTGCTCGGCATCTGGGCGGGCACCGTGCGCGGGGTCGCGGGGACCTTGTTCTACGTCATCACCTACGCGCCCACCGTCGTGGCCACCTTCGCGATCGTGACCCTGGTGGGCGGGCTGGGCGACGAGAACCACTCGATCGACGCGTACCGCGGGCTCGCGCGACGCCAACCATGGCTGGGTGCCTCGATGGCGGTCCTGCTGCTCTCACAACTCGGGGCGCCGCTGACGACCGGCTTCTACGCGAAGTACTCGGTGCTCGCGGCCGCCATTGACCAGGGCGGTAGTGCGCTCGCCCTGATCGCGCTGCTGAGCGCCGCGATCGCGGCCTTCTTCTACCTTCGTTGGGCCATGACCCTCTACGCCGACGAGACCGTCGAGGCCGCGCGCGTCGTCGTGCCGCGCGCGACGGGTCTGGTGGTCGGCGTGGGCGTCGCGATGACGTTGGTCTTTGGTGTGTGGCCCGGACCCCTCGCGACTCTGGCCCAGCACGCGACGTTGCTCTTCAATCCGTGAGATCGATCGGCGTCGCGACCTGCGCCGGGCTCGACGCCGACCCGACCTCGTCCTTTCGCGGCGGTAACGTCGACCCAGATTGGCCCTTGCTGTGGGCGGCCCTCGACGAGGTCGGCCTCGCGGGTGTGCACTGCGTCTGGGACGACGAACGCGTCGACTGGGACCGCTTCGACCTGACGGTCGTGCGCTCGACGTGGGACTACTCGAATCGACGAGACGACTTCCTCGCGTGGGCGGCGAACGTGCCACGACTCTTCAACCCCTACGACGTGCTCGAATACTCCTCGGACAAGCACTATCTCGCGGACCTCGGCGAGGCCGGGCACCGGATCGTGCCGTCGTTCTTTTGTGACGTGGGCGAGGCACCGGTCTTTCCGACGGGCGACTTCGTCGTCAAGCCCTGCGTGGGAGCCGGATCGGTCGACGCCGAACGCTTTGGTGCCGACGAGCTCGAACAGGCGAGCGCCCACGTGCGCTCGCTGCACGAGCGCGGCCGTGACGTGTTGATCCAGCCCTACGTGTCCTCGGTCGACGAGTTCGGCGAACGCGCCCTGGTTTTCATCGACGGTGGCTTCAGCCACGCCATGACCAAAGGGCCGATGCTCAACACGCCCGCCGCACAACGCGACGCGCTCTTTCGATTCGAGCAGATGAAGAACGCTCAGGCCGAGCCCGACGCCCTGGTCTTCGCCGAGCGCGTGCTCGGCGACCTCGAGTGGCGCGACCTGCTCTACGCGCGCGTGGACCTGGTGCGCGACGACCACGGATGGATCTTGATGGAGCTCGAACTGGTCGAGCCCTTTCTTTTCCTGCAGTTCGAGCCTGAGGCGGCGCGTCGTCTCGCCCGCGGGATCGCCCGTCGCCGCGAGGGTCTCGGCGTCCTCTAGGACGCGGTGGGCCGCACGACGACGGTGCCGGCGAACTTGTCGGTCAGGGTCTGCTTGCGCTTGTCCCAGAGCGGCCACAACAGGTCGACCAAGACGGGGATCGTCAGCGCGAGGCTCGCCAGCGCGTGGTGGCTCTCGACCATACGCTGGTGGGCGGTGGGGTGCGCGTACTTGGTGTAGTGGTAGAGGTTGCCGATGAGACTGAGCGCGCAGTAGAGCGCGGTGCGTCGGCCTGCTGCGAGGCGAGTGACGGTGGCGCTGCTCACGGCGTTGACGACGCGCACGCGCACGACGCGCATGCCGGGGGTCTGGCCCGACATGAAGGACAAGAAGAGCGTGCCGTAGAGAAAGGTGACGACCGCGATCGTGACCGCCGTCGCGTAGACGTTGACGTGCAGCGCTCGCAAGGGATACGAGAACACGACGCCCAGGATGATCGAGTCGATGAGGTAGCCGAGCACGCGCCACCCGTAGCCCGCGAGGGGAGTGGTCGTCGCGAGGGTGGCGTCGGCCGGCGACGGCATCGGCCCGAGCCCGGCGAGAGAACCGTCGGTCGCTTTACCGCACTGGGGACAGGTCAGCTGGCCGGACTCTACGAGGGATCCGCACTGGTTGCAATAGGGCACGTGCCTCCTCAACGAACGTTTCGCCATCGCTAATGTAAGCGACAGCGCTCATTTCGGTGAGGATGGCGCGGTGATGTCGTTTCACGCGACGCCGCTCGAGATTCCCCCGACGACCAACGACGTGCGCCGCGCGCCACCCCGGTAACGTGACGGCTAATGGAGTACTTTAACCCCCTCACCTCGGTACCACCCGAAGATCCGAATGACTGGACCGACGAGCAGTGGATCGATTGGCTAAAGGCGACCGACGCCGAGGCGGGACCCACCGGTGAGTTCCCCGTCGCTACGGTGGGCAGTCGAATTGCTCGCTCGTCGGCTGGTCAGGTGCTCGGTCAGGCGATGCTCGGTCTCGCCGAGGCGATCTACGGACCCAAGGACGAGGATCAGGTGATCATCGTCGAGGGGGCGGGCGAGCCCGAGGACGACGATCCCTTTAACGTCCAGTTGGACTTCGAGCACCCCGAACGCTCCCAGATCGTGTTTCGCGCCGAACCACCGGCGTCGGACACCTAGTCGCCGGGCAGGTACCGCGCGCCTGGTCCCTCGCTCGCCGCTTCGTCGTTCGGATTGGCCAGCGCGCACGTACGCAGCGACAGGCAACCACAGCCAATACAGACGCTCAGTCCCTCGCGCAGCGTCTCGAGCAGGAGGATGCGCTCTTCGATGCGGTCCTGCCAGCCTTGGGTCAGGCGCCGCCAGTCCTTGGGGGTCGGCGTCTTCTCGCTGGGTAGAGACGCCAGCGCCTCGGCGATCTCCTCGAGTTTCAGACCAACCTTTTGGGCGACGCGGATGAAGGCGAGACGCCGCAGGACGTCACGACGAAAAAGTCGTTGATTGCCCGCTGTGCGCTCGGCGCCGATGAGGCCCTCGCGCTCGTAGAAGCGCACCGCCGACGCCGAGAAGCCGCTTCGTGCCGCGACGTCGCCAATGCTCAGGTGCGAGTCCACGATGCCTCGATTCTTTCGAATAGTACTTGACTTAAACCTTACTTTAACTTGTATCGTCAAGTTCGAGTCACCTCGACCACCGAGAACGGAGGACGCATGCCAGTAGCGATCGTGACGGGAGGTTCGCGCGGCTTTGGTCGCGCGCTCGTGCTTGACCTCGCCAGTGACGGCTGGGGCGTCGTGTTCGACGGCCGGCGAGCGAGTGACGTCGAGCACGTGAAAGACGAGCTGCGCGATCGACACGATCGCGTCACCGCGCTGGCGGGCGACGTGACCGACCCCGCCCACCGCGAGGCGCTCGTGCGAGCGGCGAGCGCGCTCGGGTCCCTGGACCTGCTCGTGAACAACGCGAGCACCCTGGGTCCCACGCCGCTGGCTCGACTCGACGCCTACCCCCTCGACGCGTTTCGTACGGTCTTCGAGTTGAACGTGCTTGCCCCCTTGGCCCTCGTCCAACTCGCCTTGCCCGCGCTTCGCGCTAGCCGTGGGACCGTGGTCGCTCTCTCCTCGGACGCGGCCATCGAGGGTTACGAGACCTGGGGAGCCTACGGATCGTCCAAGGCGGCGCTCGATCAACTCCAAGCGGTACTCGGCACCGAGGAGCACGCGCTGCGCGTCTACGCCTTTGACCCCGGGGATATGCGCACCGACATGCACCAGGCCGCCTTCGCCGGCGAGAACATCTTGGACCGACCGCTGCCCGAGAGCGTCGTACCCCGGTTTCGCGCGCTGCTCGATTCGGGGGCACCGAGCGGGCGCTACCGCGCTCAGGAATTCGCCACGTGAACGCCCCCGTGTCACTTACGTCGCCCTACGAGTTCAGCGTGCCGCGCGAGCTTGAGGCCTCCTCGCCCCCCGAGGCCCGTGGCCTCGCGCGTGACGACGTGGCGATGCTCGTGGCCCACCGGTCCGACCGGCGCCTGATCACCACGTCGTTCCGCTTGCTCGCGTCGTTTCTCGTGCCCGGCGACTTGTTGGTGATCAACACCTCGGGCACGATCCCCGCGGCCTTTGACGCGATCGCGCCCGACGGCACCGAGGTCGTCGTGCACCTCTCGACCCAACTTGACCAACATCGCTGGACGCTCGAGTTGCGCGAGAAGAACGGCACGGCGACGCGTCGTTGGGCTTCGCCGGTGAGTTTTTCCACGCTGGCGATGCGAGGTGGCGCCTCGCTCTCCCTTTGCGAGCCTTATCTCGACGAAGGTCGGCTCTGGGTGGCCGACGTGGACCTCGGTGACGATCCCCTGGCGTGGTTGTGGCACTTCGCGAGGGCCATCCACTACGACTACGTCGAGCGCGACTGGCCGATCGAGATGTACCAGAACGTGTACGCGACCGAGTTCGCCAGCGCCGAGATGGCGAGTGCGGGTCGACCATTCACGAAAGCGTTGTTGACCTCGCTGGTCGCTAGCGGCGTTGGCGTAGTGCCGATCGTGTTGCACACCGGCGTCGCGTCACTCGAATCCGGTGAGACGCCCTACCCCGAGCGCGTGCGAGTCCCGGTCTCGAGCGCCGAGCGCGTGAACGCGACGCGACGCGCGAACGGTCGCGTGATCGCGGTGGGTACGACCGTCGTGCGCGCGCTCGAGAGCAGCGTCGACGAACGGGGCAAGGTGCGGGCCTACGACGGGTGGACCGACCTGGTGGTGACTCCCGAGCGCGGCGTGACGGTCGTCGACGGGGTGCTGACGGGCTGGCACGAGCCAGTCTCGTCGCACCTGAGCATGCTCGAGGCGATTGCCGGGCGGGCGTTACTCGTGGACTCGTACCGTGAGGCCCTCGAACGGGGTCTGCGCTGGCACGAGTTCGGCGACTTGCACCTGATACTGCCCTAGTGCGCGGCGACCTCGCGGTCCACGCGCCTGGCTGCTTCGAGTACTTCATCAGGGACAACGGTGCCGGGTCGGTTGGAGGGGTCGTTGGCGAGGAATCGCCCGAGGACCGGGATCTCGGTGATCGACTCGGCGCGCAAGATCGCCGCCACGACCGGCACGAAACTCTCGGCGGCGGGGTAGACGAGGTAGCGCGCCAACCAGTCCGGGTGGTACTTAGCGTTAAAGGTCCACAGCGACTCGATGGGTAACACGCCCGACAGGCGCTTGAGGGCCCAACGCTCGACGCGGGTGAACGTGCCGTCGCCGCGCTCGCCGTCGAGCACCGAACGAAACGCCGCGAAGTTGAGGCTGAGCCCGCCCGCCCCGCGTTGGGCCAGGTACGCAATGGTCGAGCACAGCGCGAAGTCGATCAGCCCGTTGGGGTGTTCGCCCGGGTCACGGCGCATGAGGTCGAGCGAATAGCCGTTGATCGCGGGCGAAGGCACGAACTGACAGACGGCGGCGGGTTGCCCATCGGGTCCGTGCACAATCGTGAGCAAGAGCCCCTTGTCCTTGGGGTCGAAGAGTCGTCCGAGCATCATGGAGAATCCGCGCTCGCCCTCACCGCGACGCAGCATGCTGATCAAGTCGACGATGGCGGTGACCTGACCCGGGTCGACCGTGGAGGGATCGAGGAACTGCACGGTGTAGCCATGACGGGCGAGTCGGGTGCAAGCCTGACGCAGGCCCTTCATTCGACCGCCCTCGAGTGAGAAGGTCTGGCAGTTAACGATCGCCTCGTCACCCAGGTAGATGGAGTGCATCCCAGCCGCGTGGTAGATCGGTGTCCATTCCTCGCTGGCGGCCATGACACCGATGGTCCAACCGCGTGACTCGCCGTAGGAGCGAAAGGCGCTGAAGACCTCGGTGCGTTCGGCGGAAGGTCCAATCGGGTCCGGCGAGATCAACGCCACGCCACCGTAGACCGCGTAGGCGACGAGCGAGTCGCGAAAGAAGAAGAACTGTTTGTCGTCGCGCAGCGCGAAGTAGTCGAGCGTGCCGCGACCGTGGCGACGAACAATCTCGCGGGCGCGAAGTTCGGCGATCCGTCGCTCGGTGCTCGTCGCCTTTAGCGACAGGCGACGGTCGACCACCGGACGGGTGAGCAGATAGAAGAGCGAGACCAACAAACAGACGCCGATGGTCACGAGCGTGGGATCGATGAAGTCGTCCACCCGGTCGGGCAGGTTGATGCTGTAGATGCCGAGCAACCTCTCGGCGCACGCGATGAAGACGACCCCGAAGGCGGGCAGGTGCTGGCGGCCCGCGGCCGCCTCGATGCCGAGGGTCGCCGCCAACAACGTGATCAGCACGATGAGTCCGAGCCTCGGGATCGCGGCGCTAAGACTCGAGCGGTCGGTCGTGGCGAGGAAGTGTTGGCGCTGGGTCACGAGCAGTACCAGAATCACCGCCGCGACCAGGGATGATGCAATGCCACCGCCTCGCGCGAGGTGCGCGATGACCGTAAAGGCGAGTGCGCCCACCGCAAAGAACCACGAACGGCGCTGTCCGCGGCGAATCCCTCGCGCGGTCATGATCATGCCGATGCCGGCGGCGGCGGTCAAGGCCGCCGCGGACTGGGCGACGCCGAGGGGCAGCACGGTGAGCACGAGGTGTAGGCGTCCGCGTAGCGGCGGCGACGCGGTCACCGCCACGTTCACCACACCGTCGAGGAATAACAGGCCGCTCGCGACACGACGTATCGATCGTTGACGACGTTGGGCACTGAGTCGTTCGAGGTTGAGGGGGAAGGGACTGGCGTTCGGCCAGGATCCGACAGTGTTGGTCTCGCGCGACGGCGCGGGCTGCAGTGGTTGGCCCGCGACCAAGCGTTCGAGCACCGTGCCGCGACGACGCGGGGTCTCGCCCGCGATGAGACGCACCTGGACCGTGCTGGTGGATTCGATCTCGACGATGCCGAGTCGATCGACCGAGCTGAACACCGGCGGAAGTCCGAAGTGGCCGCGACGCTCGACGATGACGGTGCGCGAGGGCCCGGGTGTCGCGCACACGCCGTGGTCGAGGAACGCCAACGCCGGCCGTGGTGCACCGCCCACCACCGCGCCGGCACCACCGCGTTCGCAGACCCGTCGCGCGATTTCGAGGGCGTCGACGTCGTAGGCGTAGGTGAGCGCGAGTGGCTCACTGAGTGCCGCGGTTCGTTCGCTTCTCGTGTCGTGGTCGAAACGTCGGCGCACGATCAAGCCGGCGACGCCGACGACTAGCGCTTCGAAGAGCACGATGAGCAGTACGTTCACCAACAGGTTTCCCCAGAACGTCGTGGCGTGGGGCGCATGGACCTTGTAGTGGTGGTGCGTGAAGTGGCCCACAATCTTGGTGACGGTGTTGAACAGGTCAAAGCCCACGAGGGCGAGCAGCGGGAACCACACCCACGGGCCGAGACGTCGATAGAGCACCCGCGAGGCCACGAACCGCGCCAGCGACGTCGGGTCTTCTAGTCGGTCCGCGTCGGAGCGCTCGGCGCGGTCGGCGACCGTCAGGTCCCCGTGTGAACGGCCCGCGCACACGAAGAGGTCGCGCACGCCGTCGGCGGTCGCTACCTGGAGCATCAGGTCCTTGGCGACCTTGGCTCCGAGCGAGGTCAGGCCCCGTTGGGCGCCCTCGTGCACGGCTAACTCGTGATCGTCGCTGCCCGGCAGCACGATCAACTGGTGGTTTGCCGTGGAGCAGAAACCGCGTAGGCATTCGGCGATCTCAGGTTTGGCGAGGAACGTGGCGTCGATGAACTTGGCGAGGTCGGACGTGGCGTCGGGGTGAAACAGGTTGCCCGCCACCACGACGACGGCGGCGTCGTCAATATCACCCAGGAGCTGGATGAACTCGCGTACCGGTCGACTGTGCAGGCTGGTGGCGGGCGAGAGAGAGAGGTCACTCACCACGTACACGTGATGCCCGTACGGGATCGGCAGCGTTAATCGTTCAATCTGCGCCACGCTGTCCAGTCTCGCAGACATCCCCTCGCCAGACGCTTAAAGTCCATAAGCACTGATGAATGGGACGAACGAGCACGAGAACTGGCGCTGGCGCAACGAAGCTGGCGCACCCGCACGCGCGGTGATCTTTGACATCGACGGCGTGCTCGCTGACGCCGCGGGTCGCCAGCACTACCTGGACTGGGGCGATTGGCGCAGTTTCTTTGACGCCTGCGGTGACGACCCGGTGATCGACGAGATCGAGCGGCTCTTAGAACTGCTCGACCCCTCGCTCTTGATCGTGCTCTTGACCGGACGACCGCGTAGGGTCCAGCCGCACACCTTGGCCTGGCTCGAGCGCTACGGGATCCGCTGGGACCTGCTGATCATGCGTGAGTTCGGTGACTACTCGGGAGTAGACGAGTTCAAGCGCGAATCGTTGCGTGAACTGCGCGCGGGAGGGTTCGATATCCAACTCGCCCTGGACGACGACCCGAAGAATCACGCCATGTACGTCAGCGAAGGCGTGCCTTGTATCTACATCCATTCTGGCTATTACCTATAGGTTCGGTCATCCGCGACGCCTTTAGGCTCGAATAACTATCTAGAGCCGAGCCGGAGAGTCAAGAGTGAAGATTGCCATTGTGGGGGCCGGCGTCAGCGGCCTGACCGCGGCGTACGTCTTGAGCGATCACCACGAGGTGACCCTGTTCGAACGCGAAGAGACCCTGGGAGGGCACGCGCACACCGTGGACGCGCCCGGCGGCGACGCCGACTACCCGGTCGACACCGGGTTCCTCGTCTACAACGAGGTCACCTACCCGAAGTTCATCGCCCTGCTCGAGCGTCTGGGCGTTCGCTCACGCGAGAGTTCCATGAGTTTCAGTTACCAAGACGTACGAAGTGGACTTGAGTGGAAGGGCAGCAGCCTCAACACGATATTCGCCCAACGTCGCAACATCCTGCGCCCGCGCTTCGTGCGCATGGTGGTGGACATCCTGTCCTTTAATCGAACCTTGCGCGGCTTGCTCGAAGACACCCTTAGCCCAACGCTCACGCTGGCGGACGTCCTAGAGAGTCGCCAGTGGGGCCAGGACTTCGTGGAGTGGTACCTCATCCCCATGGGCGCGGCGATCTGGTCGGCGAACCCCCTCACGTTCGCCGAGATCCCCGCTCGTACGTTCGCCGAGTTCTTCTCACGTCACGGTCTGCTGCGCGTGCGCGGTAGACCGGTGTGGCGAACCATCGAGGGCGGCTCGCGGGCGTACGTGACCCGTCTCGAGCGAGCGATCAGCGAAAGCGGAAAGATCCACGTTGCCACGGCGGTCGAGGCGATCCGTCGAAGTGCGGATTGCGTGCAGATCGTCACCGAAGGTGGCGTCGAGACCTTCGATCACGTCGTGATCGCGTGTCACAGTGACGAGGCCCTCGCCATGCTCGAGCGACCCACCGAAGACGAGCGAGCGGTGCTCGGGGCGATCCGCTACCAGTCCAACGACGTGACCCTGCACTTCGACGAGTCGCTGCTCCCGCGTTCACGACGCGCCTGGGCCGCGTGGAACTACCGACGCGGAGATGATGACGAACTCGCGACGCTCACCTACGACGTCTCGGCGCTGCAGTCGATCACGTCGCTCCGCCGATTTCTCGTCTCTCTCAACAGCGACGAGAAGATCGATGGCGCCAAGGTGCTCGCACGCTTCCGCTATTCGCATCCGGTGCTCGATCAGTCGACCGTGCGCGCACAGCAACAACGTCATCGCCTGAACGAGAAACGTACGTCGTACTGTGGCGCCTATTTCGGCTACGGCTTCCACGAGGACGGCGTGGCGAGCGCGCTCGAGGCGTGCGAGACCCTCGGGGTGACCTGGTGACCGACTCGGCGATCTACTGGGGACGCGTCACCCACCAACGGTTTCTGCCGCGCGAGCATGCCTTCGACTACCGAGTGATGATGTTCGAATTCTTTCTCGACGAACTGGACGACATCCGTCGTGAAGTCAAGGGTGTGGTCTTCGAGGGACAGGTCACCGAGGTACCGGAACCAGTGCGCGCGATAAACCGCTTGCCCGGGCGCTACGTACTTCGTCGACGTGATTTCCTGCCCGAGTACGAGGGAACGCTCGAACAAGCCACGCGTTCGATGCACCACGACCTCGTCGGCGCCGAGGCGCCCGGGCGCGTCGCGGTACTCGCGAACCTCGCCTCGCTTGGGTGGAACTTCAATCCCATCACGCTCTACTTCTTCTACGACGACGCCCGGGTGGTGCGCACGATCGCCGAGGTGACCAACACCCCCTGGGGCGAACGCCACCTCTACGTGCTCGGTCCACCGGGCACGCTGGTGTTCGACAAGGCCCACCACGTCTCGCCCTTCCTCGAGATGGCGGGTCGTTACCGTTTGACCTACTCATTGCCGGCGGCGAGGTTTCGCCTCGCCATGACGCTCTTTGATCCGGCGCCAGAGTTAGCCGACGGTCTGGGCGCCCGGCGCTTCGGCGCAACCATGAACTTTGGGCGCGTCGAGCTGTCCAGTCGCGAGATCGGGCGCGCGACTCGACGCTACCCCGACATGGCGTTTAGAGTTTCCTTTCGTATCTACGTTCAAGCGGCTCGATTGTTCGCCAAGCGCATCAAGTACGTGCCGCACCCTACGAGCACGAAAGGCCTTACGAATGCCCCAACTCGCTGAGGACACCATCGCGCCAGAAGGCTTCTTGCCGGCGAGGCGTCAGCGCTTCTCGCGACTCGCGCGATGGATCTTCTTTCGTTTGGTCAGCGCGAAGAGGATGCGCGACGCCGGCACGCTGGAGCTCAACGAGGATTGGGGAGCGTCTCGCTCCCCCCGGACCATCGGCGCCGGGGAGTTGCGCGCCGAGATGACCATCCACGATCGCGACGCCTACGCCGCCATCGTCTTTGGAGGTTCAAGGGGCATGGGTCGCAGTTACGTGAACGGACTGTGGGACAGCGAGGACGTGAGTGCGGTCGTGCGCTACCTCTTTCGCGTCTCCGAGCCGGGGCGACAGCGTCAGGACCGGCGTGCGCGGCGCAGGTTGATGGTCCTGGGTGTCGCGCCGTCGTGGTTGAGCAAGTTGTTCGCCGTTTGGCGGCACGAACAAGGTCACTCCAGTGACCGTAAGAACATCCACGCGCACTACGACCTGTCCAACGAGTTCTTCGAACTGATGCTCGACGAGACGCTCGCGTACTCGTGCGCCATCTTCAAGGACGACTCGACGACGTTGCACGAAGCCCAAGTCGAGAAGTTCGACCGGATCTGTCGAAAGCTCGATCTAAGCGAGAACGACCACGTCCTAGAGATCGGCACTGGTTGGGGAGGCTTCGCGCTGCACGCCGCCCAGCACTACGGGGCGAAGGTCACCACCACCACGATCTCGGAGAACCAGCGACACTTCGCCGAACAGCGCGTGAAAGAGGCCGGTCTCGGACACCTCATCACGGTGCTCGGCGAGCACTACAGCGATCTGAAAGGAAGTTTTGACGCGCTGGTTTCCGTTGAGATGATAGAGGCGGTCAATTGGCGCCACTACGAGGAGCTCTTCAAGAAGTGCTCCACCTTGCTCACCCTCAAGGGCCGCATGGCGCTGCAGGCAATCACGATCGCCGAGCAGAGTTTCGAGCGCGCCAAGGTGCGCAAGGACTTCATTCGAGACTTGATCTTTCCCGGCGGCTGTCTACCGAGCATCTCGGCGATCATGTCGAGCATCGCCGGGGCGACCGATCTGCGCCTGGTGGACCTCGACGACATCGGGCTGCACTACGCCACGACCCTTCGCCTTTGGAAGCGCAACGTCGACGAGCGCTTCGAAGAGATTCGCTCACTGGGCTTCGACGACCGCTTCAAGCGGCTCTGGGACATGTACTTGGGTTACTGCGAAGGGGCTTTCCTGGAGCGTCACATCTCGGACGTCCAATTGATCTTTCACAAGCCCGGCGCGCCGGTTCGCCTCGGGTATCGGGTGAGTTAGGCGAGCATCGCCTCGACGTCCCTAGCCGCACGTCGTCCCGAATCGATGCTCGCGGGGATGCCCACCCCGTCGTAGGCCATGCCGGCGAGCACGACGCGAAGTTCACTCGCCGTCGCTCGAGCACGTCGGACCAGTTGTTCGTGCCCGACGTGGTATTGCGGCAACGCGCGGGGCCAGCGTTGGACCATCGACGCGCTTGGTGGCCCGAAGCTGCCGAGCAAGACGCGCAGTTCACTCGTGACGCGCTCGGTGAGTTGGTGGTCGTCGAGCTCGTTCGCGCGCTCGTCGTCGATTCGTCCCACGTGGGCGCGAAGCAGCACTTCACCTTCGCGTCGCAGGTGCGGCCACTTGCGATCGAGCAGCGTTATGGCCGTCACCATCATGGTGTCCTCGTGAGACCAGGGTGTCTTCAGCGGCACGAGGACGCCGGTGCCGTGCGTCGGAAGTGTGACGTCCTCGCTCCTCACACAAAAGGTGACCATCGACGCACTTGCGAACTCGACGTCCTCGAGCGCCCGCAGCCCGGCCGCCTGGGAACCGAGCAGTCGACCCGTGACGTTCGCGGGAGCGGCCATGATGACGGCGTTCGCCGGCGTGGTCGTCGTGGGCGTATCGATCTCCCAGGGATAGGTGCCCGACGGCGTGCGACGCAGAGCGCTGACGCCGACGCCGGTGCGTACGACGACGCCTCGTTGCTGCAGGCGACGTTCGAGCTCGACCGGGAGCGACCCAATACCTGTGAGCAGAGTCGAGAACAGGGGCGCCGACGACGAGTGTGCGGACTCCGGCCCAGGATTCACTGGCCCCTTGGAGCGAAGTGCCTTGGTGAGCGAGCCACCCTGACGCGCAGCTTCTAGGAGCGCGGGAAAGACCGAGCGGGCGGAAAGCTCGTCGATGCGCCCCGCCTGGATGCCGCCGACCATCGGTTCGATGAACTGGTAGCTGAGTTCGTCGCCCAACTTGGCGCGAACGATCTCGCCGATGCTCGCGTCCTCGCCGACGACGAGTCGTCGAGGCATTCGCTGGTCTCGTCGAAGGTGACGCCGCGCGCTGCGCGAGAGTCCCTTGACCCTTCGCAGGTCCCGGGCGTTGGTGGGCACGCCCAGCACGAGCCCCGACGGCAACTCGTAGAGGGCGCCGCGCAGGTAGATCGAGGCGCCGCTGGCGTTGATGTCTTCGAGTTGGTCGTCCAGGCCTAATTCTTGGATCAGCTGGAGCGCCTCGGGTCGGCGGGCGAGGAATCCGTCGGCCCCCAGGTCGATGGTGCGCCCGGCGAATGACGTGGTGGCGAGTGCGCCGCCGACGCGAGTCGCACTCTCGATGATCTCGATGCGCGGGGTCTGCTCGTCGGGCCCGCCGGCCGCGCCCGAGAGTTCCCAGGCAGCGGCGAGACCGCTGATCCCCGCCCCGACGATGACGACCGAGGAACGCACCACTTAAAAGGCCGCTTCGCGCACGACCTGGGCCAGGATGTCCACGAACTCCTGGTCGTCGTTGAGTGACGCCGTGCGCACCAGGTTGAGTCCGATCTCGTGCGCCACGCCCTGGGCCTCGACGTCGATGTCAAAGAGGACTTCGAGGTGGTCGGCGACGAAGCCGATCGGACACGAGACCACGTCGGTGAGTCCCTGCGCGCGCTTCTCGCGTAACACCGAAAGGATGTCCGGGCCGATCCACGGGTCCGAGGTACGACCCGCCGATTGCCACGCGATGTCAAAACGGTCGAGCCCCGCGAGTCTCGCCGCCCGAGTCGCGCTGTCGAGTAGTTGGTCCGGGTAGCGGTCGCCGTGGCTCAAGATCTTCTCGGGCAACGAATGCGCAGAGAAGATCACTTCGGTCGTGGCGCGTCGCGACTCGGGAATGGTCGCCAGTGCGTCGTTCACCCGTCGCGCGATGAGTTCGAGAAATCCCGGTGCGTCGTACCAGGCACCGATCTCGATGAACTCGATCTCGGGGCCCAGCGCTTCGCGCGCGCGACTCATGTACTGGTCGGTGGACATCGACGACGAGTGAGGGGCAAGTACCAGGCCGATCACCAGGTTGAAGCTGTCCTCGCGGAAACTCGCGGCGGTCTCTTCGAGCAGGGGCGGCTCGTACTTTGAACCGAAGCGAACCTCGTAGGCGCCCGGCGCGAGTCGTTCGAGGGCCCTCGCCAGACCCGCGACCTGGGCCGCGGTGCGCTCGGCTAGCGGTGACGTGCCGCCAATGGCGTTGTAGCGACGCACGAGGTCGGCGAGCAGTTCGGGGCTCGGCGCGTGGCCGTGGCGGATTCGCGTGTAGTAGGCCTCGACGTCCTCGGGCGTCGTGGGCGTGCCGTAGGCCATGACCAGGACACCGGTTTTCACGCGACGCCCGCTCTTCCCTCGTCGTGTACCACGCGCACGACGGCCGCCAAGACTTCGGGGTCGGTGTTGGGCAGGACGCCGTGACCGAGGTTAAAGACGTGCCCGCTCCTGGTGCCCGCTCGCGCGAGGACCTCGCGGGCGGCCTCGACGCTGAGTTGCTCGCCGCTCAGGCAGCGCGCCGGATCGAGGTTGCCCTGGACCGCTCGTTCGCCCACGCGTCGGCGCCCTTCGTCGAGGTCCACGTGCCAGTCGATGCCCATCACCGTCGAACCGGCTTTGGCCATCAAGTCGAGCAGCTCACCAGTGCCGACGCCGAAGAGGATCGTCGGTACGCCGAAGTCGGCGACGCCTTCGAGCACTCGTTGGGTCGCGGGCAGCGCGAAGCGCTCGTATTCGTCGCGGGTGAGCGAGCCGGCCCACGAGTCAAAGAGTTGCAGGGCGCGTGCGCCGTGCTCGACCTGGAGACGAAGAAACGAGACGGTGATCGCAACCAGCCGGTCGAGGAGTCGATTGAAGAGCGCGGGGTCCGCGTGCATCAAGCTCTTGATTAGCGCGAAGTCGCGCGTGGGTGCGCCCTCGACGAGGTAGCTCGCGACCGTGAAGGGCGCACCGGCGAAGCCAATGAGCGGCGTGTCGCTGGCTTCGAGTTCCTTTACCACGAGGTCGACGGTCTGGGTCACGTAGGCGACGTCGAGCGCGGTGAGTTCGCGCAATCGCTCGAGGTCGGCGGCGGTCTTGAAGGGTTGTGCAATCACCGGTCCACGTCCAGCGACGACGTCTACCCCGAAGCCAATGGCGTAATAGGGCACCACGATGTCCGAGAAGAGGATGGCGGCGTCGACGCCGTAGCGGCGCACTGGTTGCATCGTCACCTCGCAGGCGACCGCGGGGTCACCAATCGCGTCCAGAATCGAGCCGTTCGCTCGCAGGGCGCGGTATTCGGGTAGCGAGCGTCCGGCTTGGCGCATGAACCACACCGGCACGTGCGCCACGCTTTCGCCTCGACAGGCCCGCAGAAAGACTGGGTCGCTCACGCATCTCCTTTTCGCTATCACCAATCTAGGGGAGCAACTTATGGAGTCGATTGGCGGCGCGAAGGGTGGCGTCCTCTAGACTTGTCAGACCCCAATTTGGGGCGGGAAGAGGTCGTCATGGCACACGAACGTGAGGTGGCCGAGGAGCAGGCGTTCCTCGACCGTTCCTTGGCCGCGCTCGACCACATGCGCGACGAGGCCCGCTCACTTCGTGATAGTGCGGCCGTGGCGAACATGCGCGGCGCGGGTGACCTCGTCGAGCGTGACGTTGTCATGGGCACCGCGTTGCACCGCCTCGACCAGTTGGCGATTGGCGACCAGCCCCTGTTCTTTGGACGCATCGACTACAACCCCGACGCTTTTGGCGCGAGCGACATCTATCACGTGGGACGGCTCGCCGTCTCGGACGAACAATTGAACCCGCTCGTGGTGGACTGGCGCGCGCCGGTCGCCGAGGCGTTCTACCGCGCCACGGGAGTCGAGTCGCTCGGTCTTTCGCGCCGTCGTCACGTCGCGATCCGTGGCCACGAGGTGACCGGTGTCGAGGATGAGTACTTCGCCGACGCGTCGGGCGAGCTGGCCCTGCCCGAGGACGAGGTGCGAAGTGCCACCGACGAAGGTCTCGTCGACGGTGGGCTCGCCCTCGGCGGACCTGGCGCCTTGCTCGCCGCACTCGGACGAGCCCGCACTGGACGCATGGGCGACATCGTCGCCACGATCCAGGGCGAACAGGACCAGATCATCCGCAGCCCCCTGGCGGGCGTGCTCCTCGTCCAGGGCGGACCCGGCACGGGCAAGACCGCCGTGGCCCTGCACCGCGCGGCGTACCTCTTGTTCACCTATCGTGCCTCGTTGGAACGCCAGGGCGTCTTGGTCGTAGGGCCTAATCCGCTCTTCTTGAACTACATCGAGAACGTGCTGCCCTCCCTCGGTGAATCAGGGGTCACGCTTTCGACCATCTCGGGACTGGTGACCAACGTCGAGATCCGCGGCGAGGACAGCGAGGAGGTCGACCAGTTGAAGGGCGACATCCGCATGGCGAACCTAGTGGCTCGAGCGCTGCGCACTCGTCAGCGCGCGCTGCGCGCCGACGTGACGATACCCGTCGGTCGCGCGATCATCACCTTGAAGAGCCGCTACACCGAAGAGGCCGTCGATCGCGCTCGTCGCCGACCCGGCAACCACAACCAGCGTCGATCAGCGCTCGGACGCGAACTCGCCAATCGTCTTGCTCACGAGTACCACGATCGATTCGTTCGCGAGGGCGTTGACGAAGTCGGTGCCGCGGGCGAGCTCGCCGACCTCATTCGTGCGACCCCGGAGTTCAAAGAAGTGTTGCAGCGCGTCTGGCCCCGACTGAGTGGACAGGAACTGCTGCACGACCTGTTCGGCGCACCGGCGCTGTTGCGCGCCGCGGGTCAGGATCTCTTCAGCGACGCCGAACTCGATCTGCTCGTGCGCAAGCGCTCGGCGTCGCTCGAGGAAATCGAGTGGACCAAGGCGGACACGGCGTTGATCGACGAGGCCCGGGTCCTGCTGGGTCCTCGCAAGCGACCGCGTCCGGTGCTCAGGAACCTTGACAACGGCATCCTCGAGGGCGTCGACCTGGACGCCTACGCCGGCGACGTGCGTGCGGCGGCCCTTCGCGAGGCCCAGCGAAACGCCCCCCAGCAGCCGACTGAACTCGATGAGGCCGAGTTCGTCACCTACGGCCACATCGTCGTGGACGAGGCCCAGGACCTATCGCCCATGGAACTTCGGGTCCTCAAGCGCCGCGACCTTACCGGCTCGATGACGATCGTGGGCGACATGGGTCAGGCGACCACCGCGTCGAGTTCGGCGTCGTGGAACTCGGTGCTCGAGATCCTCGACCCCCGTCGTGAACCCAACCGGGTGGATCTCACGGTCAGCTACCGCACGCCCGAAGAAGTCCTCGACTTCGCCGCGCCGACGTTGCTGAAGGCGACGCCGGGACTCGTGCCACCGCGTGCGGTACGACGCGCCGGCTTCACGCCGATTGTCGAGACCGTGACCCCCGACGAGTTCGCACCGACTCTGGTGCGCGCCGTGCGTCGCGAAGTCCAAGCAGTCGCGCCCGGCCGGGTCGCCGTGATCGTCACGGCGCGACGCGTCGTGGAGATACTGGAAATCTTGAATACGAATGGCGTCGAAGCGGTCGACCCGCGCGACCACGACTCTAAAGGTCTGGGCGCCGATCTGGTTGTCTTGAGCGCCGAGGGCGCCAACGGCCTCGAGTTCGACGCGGTCGTCGTGGTCGAACCCGCCCAGATCACGAGCCGCGGGTCCGAGGACCCGAGCAAGTCGAGCCCGCGGGGTCTGCGCACGCTCTACGTGGCCATGACCCGGCCCACCAGGCGTCTGGCGATCGTGGCTTGCGGGGCGCTGCCCGAGACCCTTCTGTAATTCCTCTCAGCCCGTGTTCGCACCGGGCGCGCGCTATCCGCTAGAAAGGTAGGCGTGAGTCAGGCGATTCCCCTCAATAGCCTGGCGAAGCAAGAGAAGATAGTCCACGATCGACCGCCGATGCTGGCCATCGGCGTGATGATTTGGCTCGGCAGCGAGCTGATGTTCTTCTCGGGACTCTTCGCCGCATTATTTACCATCCGAGCCCACCTGGCCTCGTGGCCGCCCAAGGGCACGCACCTGGACGTGCTCCAGTCGGGCATCTTCACGATCATCCTCGTGGCCTCCTCGTTCACCATGCAGTACGCGGTGTGGCTCATCGAGCACCGACGTCGTCGCGAGGCCCGCAACTGGGTCATCATCACCATGGTCCTGGGCACGTTGTTCATCTCGAACCAGGCCTATGAGTGGACGCACCTGACGACGCGTTGGTACACGAACTCCTACGGGTCGGTGTTCTTTATCACCACCGGCATCCACGGTCTGCACGTGTTCCTCGGTCTGGTCGCCATGATCTTCCTGCTCTTTCGCATGCGAGGTCGCGAAGGTGATCCGGGCGAGCTATCGACGTTCCAGGGTGTCAGCTATTACTGGCACTTCGTGGACGTCGTGTGGATCGGTTTGTACTCGTCCCTGTTCTTGTTGAAGTAGTCGGAACGTGACGTCTTCTCTCGTTAAGCGTGCCGCCATATTCACGTTCGCCACGCTCGTGGGCGTCGGTCCGTTGATTGTCTTTGCGAGCGCGTCGGGTGCCTCGGGTTCACCCCACACCGCCTACCAGACCACCCGCAAGAACGCCGGCACGCCCAACTCCAGCAAGGTCACGCTGAATCCCTCGACGGGCGTCGTGATCAGTTACGGCAACAAGTACATCACCTACAACGCACCCTCGACCGCGCTGGTCACGCTAGGTCAGGCACTCTTCTTGCAGAACTGCGCCTCGTGTCACGGCACCGAGGCCAACGGCGTGCCCGCGAACGGCACCGTTGGTTCGTTCCCCGACCTCGTGGGACTCGGTCCGGCGACCATTGACTTCTGGGTCGACTCGGGTCGCATGCCCGCGGCCGACGTGCGCGCCGTGCAGGCGATCCGCCATACCCCGCGCCTCAACCCCGCCCAGGCTGTGGCGATCGCCGCGTGGGTGAACTCCCTCAGTCCGAGCTACCCCGACATCCCGACCCCGAATCTGAAGAACGCCAACGTCTCGGACGGCGCGGCGCTCTTCGCACTTAACTGTGCCTCGTGCCACACGATTGAGGGTGACGGCGACGCGCTGGCGAGCGACACCTTCTCCCCGTCGCTGCGAAACATCCCCGCCTTCGAGGTCGTCGAAGCGGTGCGCACCGGCCCCGCGAACATGCCGCGCTTTACGGGCAACCTGAGCGACCAGCAGGTCGACGACATCGTCAAGTACGTCACCACCGAAATCCAACACCCCAACAACCCGGGCGGCTTCGGGCTCGGTGGATTGGGGCCGGTCGCTGAGGGGTTCGTCGGACTTTTGCTGGGTGTGGGCATCTTGATCCTCATCGCCTACTGGGTAGGGGAGCGCCAGTGAGCGACCACGACGAACTACGCACTCCTGTCTCTTTGCAGGGCATCGCGGCCGACGACCCACACCTGGCGCCCGCGGCGCACAATCCCCAGATCGTCGAGCGCGTCATCGCGGTCACCTTCGTGCTCGGCCTGTTGTTGGTGGCGGGCTTTGGTGCGTGCTACTGGGTGAACGCCAAACCCTGGACGTTGGGCGCGACCATGGGCGGAGGCCTGACCTTCCTCGGCATCGGGCTCATCGCGTGGGGCAAGTACCTCATGCCGCGCGGTCCCTTCGTCGAGGAACGACACGAACTGGCGAACTCCGAGGACGATCGCAACGCGCTCGCCGCGGCGATCGTTGAGCGGGGTGGCGGCGTCGTCAAGCGCCGCAAGATGCTCGCCGGATTGCTCGGCGGCGGCTTGGGCATCTTCGGCGTCGTCGCGATGTTCCCTCTATTGCGTAGTCTCGGGCCGCTGCCCAAGGGAACCCTGTTCAGCACCGACTGGAAGAAGGGAACGTACCTGGTTGACATCACGGGACGTCGCGTGCACCAGGGCGACCTCGCGATCGGCTCGATCGTGACGGTCTATCCGGCGGGACTCGAGAACACCGACCGCGGCCAGGCCGTGGACCAGACGGTGCTCATCCGCATCTCGAACGAGAACTTCACCACGCAGAAGGGTCGTGAGACCTGGGGACCCGCGGGGTACCTCGCGTATTCGAAGTTGTGCACGCACCTGGGCTGTCCCGTGGGCCTCTACGAACAGGAACTGCAGCTGCTGGTGTGTCCTTGTCACCAGTCGATGTTCGACGTCACCAACGGCGCGGTCCCCCAGTTCGGGCCGGCACCGCGACCCCTGCCGCAGTTACCTTTGTACATCGACGCGGATGGCTACCTACGCTCGCAGGACGGCTACGACCAGCCGGTGGGTCCGGGATTCTGGGAGCGAGGAGCATCGCTGTCATGAGTAGCGACGTCGTCAACACCAAGCGCGCCAAGCGCCAAACGGCCGGTCCCTACGGCAAGGTCGGCAACGCCATCAACGAGCTCGACGAACGTCTGGGCGTCGCCAAGGGCGGACGGACGTTCATGGACAAGATCTTTCCCGATCACTGGTCCTTCATGCTCGGCGAGATCGCGTTGTACTCGTTCGTCGTACTGGTCATCACCGGTATCTTCCTGACGCTCTATTACATCCCGAGCACCGACCTCGTGACCTATCACGGCAGTTACCTGCCCCTGGACGGTCAGCGCGTGACCGAGGCGTTCTCGAGTTCGGTGAACCTCTCGTTCGCCGTGCGCGGCGGGCTCTTGATGCGCCAGATGCACCACTGGGCCTGTGACATATTCGTTGGTTCGATCGTGGTGCACATGGCGCGCATTTTCTTCACGGGGGCCTTTCGCAAGCCGCGCGAACTCAACTGGACGATCGGCACGACGTTATTGATCCTGGCGATCGTGAACGGTTTCCTCGGATACTCGTTGCCCGACGACCTCGTCTCGGGCACCGGCATCCGCATCGCGTACTCGATCATCCTCTCGATCCCACTCGTGGGCAGTTACCTCGGCTTTTGGGTCTTCGGAGGAAACTTCCCCGGTACCACGGTCATACCGCGTTTTTACATCCTGCACGTCCTGATCGTGCCGCTCATCATCATCGGACTGGTCGGCGCGCACCTCTTCTTGCTCGTGCGCCAGAAGCACACGCAGTTCCCCGGCAAGGGTCGGACCGAGAAGAACGTGGTGGGCACCCCGATGTTCCCGGTCTTCATGGCCAAGACCACCGGTTTCTTGTTCGTGGTCTCGGGCGTGATCGCTTTACTGGGCGCGTTCGCTCAGATCAACCCGATCTGGCAGTTCGGTCCTTACACGGCGTCGCGGATCTCCTACGCCGTCCAGCCGGACTGGTACATGGGATTCCTCGACGGTGCCCTTCGCATCTGGCCGTCGTGGTCGTTCCATAGCTTTGGTTACACAATCCCGTTCGAGGTGTTGATCCCGGCGGTGCTGTTGCCCGGACTGCTCTTTAACATCGCCTACGTGTGGCCCGCGATCGAACGAAGGTTCACCAAGGACAACGCCTTGCACAACCTGCTCGATCGACCGAGCGATCGTCCCAAGCACACGGCGGCGGGCGTGGCGACGCTGGCCCTGCTCGGGATGCTGTTCATCGCCAGTTCGACTGACGTGATCGCCAACTTCTTCCGTCTGCCGCTCAACGAGGTCCTGTGGGCGATGCGCATCCTCGTGATCATCTCGCCCTTCGTCGCCTACCCGATCACCTGGAAGATCTGTAAGGAAGTCCAGGCCCTGCACGGTGGTGGCAAGCGCAAGACCGCGAACGTCGTGACGCGCACCGCCCTCGGCGAGTACGTGGCGACGCCGGCGCCCAAGTACGTCGACGACGAACACCAGGAACTCGACGCGACCCCGGTGCCACGCTTCATCGTGGAAGGCGACGAGCCCGAATCGAGCGGGGTCCGCGTCGCGGACCGCTAGCCCTTCGCTCGTGGGCCGTCGCCGCACGAACGATTCTCAGCCGTGAGCCCCGCGTCCTCCGCCCGACACGCTCAGCACCCTTCGAAGCGCTCGCGACGCCGGCGCTGGGTGTTGCTCACGATGCCGGTCCTCTTGCTCGCCCTGGTGTTGGTGCTCGTGGGCGAGGGGGGTATCGTCCCCACGCCGACCACGACGTCGACGACCACGACGACCGTCCCACTCGCGCGAGCCCAGGCCGGCTGGACGGTCGCCAGTTCGTCCGCGCGCGGGGTGATGGTCGACTACCTCGACTTGAACGTGGGGGGCACCGTCTTTCGAGTGCTGCGTCTTCGCGCGCGCACAACGCTGCTTCGTTGGCACGCTGGCTCCCTGGACCCGCCGGGTGCCGCGAGTGAGTTGCCGCCCGACGCGGGACCCTCGGTTGACTGGGCCTCGGAAGGTCGCGCGGGCGTGATCGCGGTCTTTAACGGTGGGTTCAAGAAGTCGGCGTACGCGGGCGGCGCCATTGCCGATGGGCTCACGCTCGAGCCCCTCGTGGCGGGGGACATGACCCTCGCGATCAACGCGGCGGGCCACTGGACCATGGGGGTCTGGGGTGCCAAGGGTTTCCCGGCCCTTGGTTTTGACGCCATCTCGTACCGTCAGAACCTCGGACCGATGATCCTGCACGGCGCGTTGACCCCGGCGACCGCGCCCGCGGACTTCAACCGGTGGGGTTCGGTTTTCCCGAGCGGCTCACTCACTTCGCGCTCGGGACTCGGCGTCGACCGACGCGGCAATCTGCTCTACGCGGCCGCCATTGGCAAGGTCGACGTCGCGCAACTGGCGACGGCCCTGTTGCGCGCCGGGGCGGTGACCGCGATGCAACTCGACATCAATCCGTTCTGGCCCCTCCTCGGCGCCTCGCGCGCGCCGTTGCACGCGCCCGGAGAGTTCCCGATCCAACTCGACTTCGCCGAGCACAACCCGAGTATCTACGAGACCGGTTGGCAGCGGGACTTCTTCGTCGCCCTTGCCGAACCCGGTCCCTGGGCCTGCAACTGGTCGAGTCCGGGACTGGCGCCGGGGGTCGTGGGCGCTCAGGCTCAACCGTTGTCCCTGACCGGCAAGGTGTGTCGGGCCAAGCTGCGCGAACTCGCTGCTCGCGCGCGAGCCACGACGACCACGACCACGGGTTGAGCCGAATCGAGCGGCACTTCTCCTAGGGTGGCTGGATGAGTACACCGATTGCCCCCCCTGAACTGGCCCAGACCCTCGGAGCGCTGCGCGCGTCAGGCTTCGTCGACCAATCCGTGCGCGAGGAGATCCGCGCCAACCTCGAACAGCGCCTGGTCGAGGGGCGCCCTCTCAGTTCGGCGGTGCTCGGCTACGAGGATTCCGTGCTGCCCCAACTCGAGACCGCGTTGCTCGCGGGCCACGACATCATCCTTCTGGGCGAGCGCGGTCAGGCGAAGACCCGCATGATTCGCTCGCTGGTCGAACTGCTCGACGAGTGGCTGCCCATCGTCGAGGGTTCCGAGGTGCGCGACAATCCCTTTGCGCCGATCTCGGCCTACGCCATTGATCTGGTCGCCCAGAAGGGTGACGAGACGCCGATCTCGTGGGTGCACCGTTCGCGTCGCTTCGCTGAGAAGCTCGCCTCACCCGACACCTCGATGGCCGACCTCATTGGCGAGGTAGACCCGATCAAGGTCGCCGGCGGTCTCTACCTCGACGACCCGAGGGCCCTGTCCTACGGCCTCGTGCCCAAGTCCAATCGCGGCATCTTCGCGATGAACGAGCTGCCCGACCTGTCCGAGCGCATCCAGGTGGGATTGCTCAACGTCCTCGAGGAGCGTGACGTGCAGATTCGCGGTCACCTCGTACGCCTCGACCTGGACGTGCTGGTCGTGGCGACGGCGAACCCCGAGGACTACACCAACCGCGGCCGACTCATCACGCCACTGAAGGACCGTTTCGGGTCCCAGATCCGTACGCACTATCCCTTCGAGATCTCCACCGAGATCGAGATCATCCGACAAGAGGCGAAGCCTCCCACCTCGCCCAAGCCGATCGTCGTGCCCTGGTTCATCGAGGACATCGTCGCTCGCGTCAGCCACGTTGCTCGAAAGAGTCACGTGATCTCCCAGAGTTCGGGGGTATCGGTGCGACTGTCGATCGCCAATTACGAGACGGTCATCGCCAGCGCCCTGCGTCGCGCGTTGCGCACCGGCGACGACCACGTGGTCCCTCGCATCAGCGACCTGTCGGCCATGGTCCAGTCCACCCAGGGCAAGATCGAGTTCGACACGATGGACGACAGCGACTCGGACCAGGTCATCGCCGCACTCGTCTCGCTCGCGGTTCGCCAGTGCTTCAACGAGTACGTCCTCTTAGAGGAGGCGCCCGAGATCGTCGAGGCCTTTCACACCGAGGCGCTCGTGCACACCGGTGACGACCTGCCCGATCGCGACTACCTCGCGGTGCTCGAGGCGATGCCGTCACTCGACGTGCCGGTGCGCCGGGTTGCGGGACCCAACGTCAGCGACGGTGAACTCGCCGCCGCCACCGAATTCGTGCTCGAGGGCCTGTACCTGACCAAGCGACTCGCCAAGGACGCGTCGGGAGCGAGGGCGCTGTATCGATCGAGGAATCGATAGTGGCCGTTCGCTACGGCTTTCGTCGGTTCGGCGACGACGATGACTTCGCCGACCTCGACGTCGACGAATTGCTGCGTCTGCTCGGCGACGACTTCATGGAGAGCGGTGACCTGGACGACGCGATGGACCGGTTGTTGCGCGATGGCTTTGATGACGCCGAGGGCAATCGCATCGAGGGTCTGCGCGACCTCTTAGAGCGCGCTCGCGCGAAGCGGCGCGAACTCGAACAGCAAGCCGATCCCGACGGTGAGATGCAGCGTTATCGCGATTGGCTCGAATTGATCGAGCAAACCGAGGGCGAGGAACTCGACCAACTGCTGGCCCAGGCCGAGGCGTCAGACGACGAACGGCGCAAAGAGGTCACTCGTGACCTGGTCGAACAGCGACACCTGCAGCGAGAACTCATGAGTGACCGACTGAGCGAGCGGCTCGCAAGTTACCAGAACTACGACTTCGTCTCCTCGGAGGCCCGCGAGGAGTTCGAGCAGTTGATGTCCGAACTCCAAGCCGACGTCCTCAACACCTACTTCGAACAGAGCAAGCAGTTCCTCGAGAGTCCCGACCCCGAGCAACTGCAACGGATGCGCGACATGATGGACGCGCTTTCGACGATGATCGAGCAGGATCGTCGCGGCGAACCGCTCGATCCCAGCTTCGAGGACTTCATGGACAAGTTCGGCGACTTCTTTCCCGGTGCCGAGAACCTCGAGGACGTGATGCGCGCCATGGCCGAGCGTGCCGCCGCCGCCGAGGCGATGTTCAACTCGCTCTCGGGCGAACAACAAAGCGAGTTGCGCTCGCTGTTCTCCCAGATGATGGAGAACATGGAACTGAATTTCGCGCTCAACCGGCTGGTCTCGAACCTGCGCCAGGCGACCCCCGACATCGACTGGAGTCGGGCGCACCGCATGCGCGGCCAGGACGGCTCCACGTTCGCCGAGGCCGCTTCGGTCGCCGAGCAGCTGGGCGACCTGCGCAACCTCGAAGAGTTCCTCGGACGCGCCGGCGCCGCCCAGGGCTTGCCCGAGGTCGACATCGATTCGGTGCGGCGCAACCTCGGTGACGACGCCGCGCGCCACGTCCAGCGTCTCCAAAAGGCCCTCCAAGGACTGAAGGACAAGGGTTTCGTCGATCGCGAGGGCGGCCAGCTCACCCTGTCGCCCAAGGGCATCCGCCAGATCGGCCAACAGGCCCTGAAGGACCTCTTCGCCCAACTGCACGACTCGCCGACGCTTGGGGCCCATCGTGAAGCCACGGTCTCGCGCGGCGGGGATCGCGAGGAGACCTCCAAGGCCTGGGAGCCTGGCGAGCCCTTCGCCCTGCACCTAGCCAAAACGCTGCGCAACGCCGTGCTGCGCCAGGGCCCGGGCACGCCCGTGCGACTGCACCCCGACGACTTCGAGGTCGAGGAGTACGAATCGACGCGGCGGTCCTCGACGGTCTTCGCCATCGACCTCTCGCTGTCGATGGCGATGCGCTCGAACCTGGTGCCCGCGAAGAAGATGGTGCTCGCGCTCACCCAGTTGATTGGCTCGAAGTTCCCGCGCGACTTCGTCGCAGTGGTGGGCTTTGGCGAGATGGCCCAAGAATTGCGTATCGAGGACATCCCGGCACTCACCATCGACTACGCCTACGGCACCAACCTCCAGCACGCCCTCGCGCTCAGTCGCCACCTCATGCGCGCCGAGCGGGGCGAGCGCCAGATCGTCGTGGTGACCGACGGCGAACCCACCGCCCACCTCATGGACAACGGCGAGCCGTTCTTCTCCTGGCCCCCGGTGCACGAGACGCTCGAGCGCACCATGGCCGAGGTGTTGCGCTGCACCAAGGCGGGCATCACCATCAACACCTTCGCCCTGGATATCGAGCGCAGCCAGTTCCCGTTCGTCGAACAGATCGCCAAAGTAAACGGGGGCCGGACTTTCTACACCTCGGTCGACGACCTGGGGGTCTACGCACTCGACGACTTCGTGCGCAGCCACAAGGCGGGCTAGCCGTTTCCCCATAGTGTTCTTGACCAGGACTTTTATAATTTCCACTTGCAATTTTGTCCAAACCCAGTAACAATGACACCGTTGTAATTACATCGGTGGCGCTTTGCCGCTACGGGAAGGACTACAACGTGGAAATCGTCGAACTATTGAGTGGCCTAGAGGATCGGGGCTGGCAGGCGCGTGCGAACTGCATGGGCGTGGACCCGGACCTCTTCTTTCCCGAGCGTGGCGCCTCGACCCGCGAGGCCAAGGAAGTCTGTCGGGGCTGCGTGGTGCGTGGGGACTGCCTCGAGTACGCCCTCGATAACGGCGAGAAGTTCGGCATCTGGGGCGGCATGAGCGAGCGTGAACGTCGGCGCCTTCGTCGGGCCCGCGCCATCGAGCGTCGCTCAAAAGCTGGCTGAGCCCTTTTCGAGCGCGGCCTCGATGGTGCGCTCGGGCGACAGGTCGAGTTGGGCCCAGCGCCGGGGGTCCTCGACCTCGAGCAGGCTTCGCGGCGCGAGACCCACGAGCTCAGCGTGCGCGATGCGCTCGTCGCCCACGAGGCCGGCGAGCACTTGGTCGTAGACGAACGACGGAGGGTACTCGGCCACGTCGAGCAGGTTGCAGCTGACCTGGACCTGTTCGCCCACCGCCAAGCCCAGCGCACGGACTTGCGGTTCACGCAGGGCGCGCGCCAGTTCTCTCGCGCGCGCAAGGGACGTGTGGTCGAGCCAGAGGTTCCAGGCGACCAGTACCGGGCGTTCGCCCACGGCGACCGCTCCGAGCACGGGTGAGGACTCGTCGGGTCCGAAGTCCGGGGCCAGACCGCGAAAGGCCAGTCGGCGCACCTCGGGCAGGGTCCGGGTCGAACCGTTAGCCAGGGTGCCGTAGAGGAACGTCGCGACGTCAAAGGTGTGCGCGATCCAGCCCGCGGTCCGGTCACGTAGAAGTCGGGCGAGCTCGTGGTCTGCTGGATCGAGGGCCACGAAGGGCACGACGTCCACGACTCCGAAGCGAGGGTGCACCCCCTCGTGGCCGCCCAGGGTGAGCAGGTTGAAGGCGCACTGGATCAAGTTGCGCACGTCCAGTTCGAGCGGCTCGGGTCCGTTGAGCAGCGTGAAGACCGAACGGTGGTGAGCGGGGTCGTGGTGGCGGTCGCGCAACGAGGCGCCGGCGCTATGCGACAGTTGGTCTAAGACCGCGAGGTCCCGGCCCTCGGAGATGTTGATCACGCACTCGAGCACTGAGTCGAGGATAGAGGCGCTTTCGGTCCTGCTTTGGTTCAAGACCCGGGTCCCGGGCCCACCGGTAGAATGGTTCCTGCGTCATCAAGTCCCTAAGGAGTGTCGTGAGCCAGGTCCCGAGCATTGAAAGCACCGAGGTCGTCGACCCGGTCGGCCACGTCCAGGTGATCTACCTCGGTCCGGTCGCCCCGCACTGGGAGTGCCGCATGGTCTTTGGCGACGAGGAGCAGATCCAGGCCTTCGTCGACCGCGTCGACGCCCGTCTACGATTCCTGCCTCCCCACGACCCGCAGTTCCGACGCAATCGCGAACGAGTGAACCGTGACGCGGAGCGTGAGAACCTGCTCGTGGAGTGGAACCTCGGCTACGAGGAAGAGAGTTAGACGAACTAGGCGAGCGGTGAGTTGCTCACGCGCTCGTACCACTCGTCGGGGGCGTCCAGTTCGTGCGCACTCGGTAGCCCGTCGACTCGTAGCAACGCGTCGAACACCCCGAGACCGTGCGTCTCGCTCAGATGCGCGACGAATCGCTTGGCGGCGTCGTGATGGGGGCCCTGGGTCGCGATGCCGAACAACGCCGCCGCGGCGTCTTCGCCTCGCGCGTCGCTGCGACGGTGGCGCGCGTAAGCCTCGCTGAGCGCGGGTCGCGGACCGAGTATCGATTCGGTGATGTCGCTCGCCGCACGCTCGAAGAACGCGAGCAGCACGCTGGTCGCCGCGTTGATCGCGCGCGTGGCGTCGGACTCCTCGGGGACTTCGATGCCGTCGAGCAGCGCGGCGGGATTGCTCATCAGCTCGCTCAGGTCGTCGGGATTGATCATCGACTGCAGTCGTTCGATCAAGTTGCTCTGAGCGGCGCTCGCCTCGCGCACCGCGTCGATCAGCAGAGCGCGAAGCGCGTCGCTCGTGCCGGGCTGGGAGAGTACCAGGGCGGCGACGAACTCCTGGGCGAGGGCAAAAACGTAGACCTCGTCGCGTTCGAGCGACCAGGCCTCGGCGAAACTGGTGAGGTTGTTCACCACGAGCAGTCGCGTCGGGTCGAGGCGGGGCAGCGGTAGTACCGCGAGCGACCAGGCCCGCTCTGAGAAGTGGCCCGCGACCGAACCCATCTGAAAGCCCGTGAACAGCGGTCCAATGGTGGCTGCGAGTTGGGCCATCATCGCCGCTTCGTTCTCTGCGTCCACGTCACCTGGTTCAGCGTCGAACGCGAGTCGTTCGAGCATTGGCGCGATAAGGGGCTTCCATTGGTTGAGCGCCGCGATCGTAAGCGCGGAGCGGTTGACGCCGGTGATCTGCGCGTCGCTCGAGACGCCCAACAGCGAATCGACGTGACGACTCACCAAGACGGCGAGCTCCTCGAGGCGTTGGCGTTCGGTGGGCTGGGGGTTGGGGTCGCCGTCCTCGCCGCGCGCGATGTTCAGTCCTAGTTGGGTAGCGGTCTGGAACCAGGCGTCGGGTCCCTGTTGGCCGAGCATGTTGAAGATGTCGCCAAACATTCCGCTGAACGGGTCAGTGCTCATGGCTCCAACTTAGAGGTTTCGCCGGAATAATTCGCCGGGCCCGTCGCCAGACCGAGGCGACCTAGCATGGCTTGCCATGGCCCTGGACGTTGCACTCGATATCGGGACTTCGTCGACGCGTCTGGCGACCAATCAGCGCGGCGTCATCTTCAACGAGCCCACCCTCGTGGGCATCGACACCAGCACCGGTGAGGTCGTGGACATCGGCTACGGCGCCACCGACCTCGTGGGACGCACCTCACGCCACGTGGTGGTTTTTCGGCCCCTAGAAAAGGGCGCCACGGTCGATTTCGACGTCACGGCCCGGCTCATCACCACCCTCTTCGAGCGCGCGGGCGTCTCCAAGCTCAGTCGGGCGCGGGTCGTGATGAGCGTGCCGTCGCTCGCCACGGCCATCGAACGGCGCGCCCTGCGCCAGGCGGCCGTTCAGGCTGGTGCGCGCGAGGTCAGTCTGATCGAAGCACCGATCGCGGCGGCGATCGGCCTGGGACTTCCGATCCAGGACCCCATCGGCTCGGCGGTGGCGGTACTGGGCGCGGGTGCCTCCGAGGCCGCGCTCATCTCGCTCGGGGGCATCGTCACGAGTGGCGCCCGACGGCTCGGCGGCAACGACCTCGATAACGCGATCGCGACGCTGTTGCGCATGCGCCAGGGCGTCGTCGTGGCACCCGCGACACTCGAGATGTTGAAGATGACGCTGGGTTCGGCGCTGGGTTCGACCAACGGCGGCGTGGAGAAGGTGCCCGCGCGAACCGTCGAACGCGGCGAGCCGGTCGAAGTCGAGGTGAGCGCTGAGCTGGTGAACCAGGCGATGAGCGAGGTCGTCGCCCAGACCGTGCGACTCATCCAAGAGTGTCTCGCCGACGCTCCGCCCGACCTCTCCCAGGACGTCTCCGCGCGAGGGCTCACCCTCGTGGGTGGCCACGCACTGGTGAACGACTTCGCCGAACTGATCGCCGCGAGCACCGGGGTCCAAGTCGTTCTGGCGCCCCATCCTGATGTCGTGGTCATCCAGGGTCTGCTCGCGTGCCTCGAAGAGATGTCCGCGCTGCACGCGCTCTTTCGCGGACTTGACGACTAGTCCACTTCCTTGTTGAGTTGGTCGACCGCGGCTCGCACCTGCCAGTCGCGGTCGTTGGCGGCCCGTTCGAGGGCGGCGTCGACGTCGGGTCCTTCGAAGTTCGAGAGCGCGACGATGGCGCGTCGTCGAACGGGGGGCTTGTCCTCGAGCGCGGCCAGCACGGCCGCGCGTCCCCGGTCGTCGCCGATCGCGCCCAACGAGGCGACCGCGGACTCGCGACAACGGGCGTCGTCGTGTTCGAGGGCGATCGTCGCGAGTCTTTCGACGGCGTCGCGGTCCAGGTGCTCACCGAGCGCGAAGATCGCCGCGTCCACCACGAGGGCGTCGTCGTCCTCGAGCGATCCGCGCACGAGGGCCAAGAGGCCGCCGTCGAGGTCGTTCACGTAGGCGAGCAACGCCAACGCTTCACGGCGCACCTCGACCTGCGGGTCGACGAGCGCGCGCATCCAGTGCTCGCGTGCGAGCAGCGCCCGGCGACTTCCCGCGCGAAGAGCTAGTACGCGTTGGCGCGGGCGTCGTGATTCGAGGGATTCGAGGAGAAAGGCGTCGTCGCGACCGTCGCTGTGGAAGCCGGCCTTGAGTAATCGTTCTTCGAGGTCGGGCGGTAACGTGGACTCATCCGTTGGCACCCTGACATCTCAGCACCCAACCAGTACGCGCGTCGAATCGCGATCGTCCTGATCGCCCTGTTCGTGGTTCTCGCCGTCGCGGTCGAGGTTTCGCGGCACTGGACTCTCAACGAGTACGCCATCACGCCGGGTAACGCGACACCGGTGGAACCTCTGGTGCACGTCAGTGGGCTCGCCACCAAGTCCCATCACGACGCGATCATGTTGACCGACGTGTACCTCGAGCAACTCACGGCCTGGCAGTACTTCACGCTCCAGTTCCAACGTCACGTCCAATTCGTCACCGCGAGCCAACTGCTCGACCCGGGCGTTCCCAGCAGTGAGCTCGCGGCGCAGGGTTATCTGGAGATGAGCGATTCCAAGCAGGACGCCGAGGTCTCGGCGTTCACCACGCTCGGTTGGCAACTGAAGGGCACGCCCATCGGTGCGCTGGTCACGTCGGTCGAGACGGGTACGCCGGCCTGGCACGACAAGATAAAGGTCGCCGACCGTATCGTCAGCTTCGACGGCTCACCCGTGCGCTCGACGTGTGACGTCGTGAGCGACCTGAATCCGTTGTCGGCGAACTCGACGGTCAATCTGGGCATCGACAAGGCCCACATCAGCGCGAAGGGTGTGATCACGTGGGCGAACGAATCGATCGTCACGTTGCGTACCGCCGTGCCACCGCTTTCTTTGGCGCCCTCAGGTTGTCCGGGCGTCAGCGGGTCGAACGCCACCTGGCTGGGATTCTCCCTCGAGGACGCGACGAGCTACGCGTTCCCCGCGAAGGTGTCGATCGACACCAATGACATCGGCGGACCGTCGGCGGGACTCGCGATGACCTTGTGCATCATCGATCAATTGTCACGTAACTCGTTGACCGGTGGCGTGAAGATCGCCGCGACGGGCACGATGGATCAAGACGGCAACGTCGGCGACGTGGGCGGCGTCGCCGAGAAGACGGTCGCGGTCCAGCGCGCGGGCGCGAAGTACTTCATCGTTCCTCAAGTCGAAGTCGCCACCGCGAGGGCCAACGCGGCACCGGGACTCACGGTGATCGGCGTGACCACGCTTCGTCAAGCACTGCAAGCACTTCATCGCATCGGCGGGTCGAAACCCGTGCCCCTCACCGCTCCGCGAAGCCGTTCTTGAAGGACCCGAAGTCGTAGTCTTAAAGCAATGGAAGATCGCCGAAACCCATCCTCCGCTCGTAATTCGACCTCGGAGATAGTTCGAACCAATTTCACGCCGATTCGAAAGGGTGGTATCGATCCTTACGAGGTACACCAGCACCTCGAGGCCGTCGCGCGCGAGGTCGGTCATCTCGAGCAGCGACTGCGCGAGTTGCGCGAACAACTCGCCGAGGCCGAGCACCGAGCCGCCAACCCCGTGCTCGACGAGGCGACCTTGGCCAGTGCGCTGGGTGCTCAGAGCGCCGCTATCTTGCGATCGGCCCATGAGGAGGCGGCTCGCGTGACCGCCGAGGCCCAGGAACGCAGCGCTCAGATCTTCACCGAGACCCAACAACGCAGTGCGGAGCACTTGATCGAGGCCCAAGAACGCGCCACCGCGCTCATCGCCGAGGCCGAGAACACGGCGACCCAGGTCGATCATGATTCGCGCCTCGCGGCCGAACGTTTGATCGATTCGGCCAAGGTCAACGGTGACGCGCTGGTTGAACGCGGTCGCGAGCAGGGGCGCGCCATCGTCGAACAGGCCCACGAGGCCCGCAGGACCGTGCTCAACGACCTCGCCGTGAAGCGCAAGGCCTTGCACATACAAATTGACCAACTGCGTGCGGCGCGTGACACCCTGGCCACGTTTGTCCAGTCGGTGCGCGAATCCATCGACTCGGTCATCAACGGCGTGAACAGCTCCGATGACGCGGCGCGTCACGCCGCCCTCGAGGCGCTGCGGCTGCGTCCGCCCTCGCGTGAACCAACCGAGGAGGAATTGCTCGAGGGCACGCCACTGCGCGAGGTTCCCCCACCGGCGCCCGAGGCCCTGGTCATCGAACCATCCGAAACGGTCGACGTGCCCAAGTCCAAGACGCGCCGCTCGGCGAAGTCCAACGGCATCGAGACCCACGTGGGTGAGACCCTGCTCGAGGACGATCCGACGGGCACCGACGTCGTGAACGAGATCTTCGCGCGACTACGCAAGGCGACCCTAGAAGAGCGCGGCGCGCCCGTGACGCCCCCGCGCAAGGCGGCACCGTCGCCCGCCAAGGTCATGACTGTGGACGGGGAGTTGTTCCACCGTCGCGACGTCGCGATCGATGAGTCGCTGGCGGTCTTGACCCGCAAGGTCAAGCGCGCGCTCCAGGACGATCAGAACGTCATGCTCGAACGGGTTCGCCACGTGAAGGGGATGATCACCATCGAACTCGAGGACGAGCACGCCGAACGCGCGCGCTACGCCGACGCGGCCTTTGACGCACTCGCTGACGCCGCCGCCGCGGGTTCGCAGTTCGCCTTTGATGAGGCGGGCTGTTCGGGAGAACCGGCGAGCAAGGTCGCCCTCGACGACTGCGCCGCGGACCTCGCGGTCACCATCGTGCTCGCGTTGCGCAAGCGCGTGCTCGCCGACGGCTCTGGCGACGCCACCGAACGGGTGAACGCGGCCTACAAGGAATGGCGCGGAGCGCGGGTCGAACGACTCTGCACCGACGCGGCGCGACGCGCGTTCCACGTGGGCGTGCTCAGCGCGTCGCGGGGGCGTTCGATCCGCTTCTTCGCCACACCGAACGACGCGCCGTGTGACGCGTGCGCGCTCGACGCGGCGTCGGGCGAGCGCCTGGCCGGGCAGCGCTTTCCCAGTGGGTCGCAGTATCCGCCGTTGCACGCCGGTTGCGCCTGCGCGGTCGTACCGGTCTGAAAAACGGCCTAGGCTCGATGCGTGCGTAGCCCAGCCGATGTCTCTCCGCGTCCTCGACGCATAGGGAGGCTCTCGCGTCGGTTCTGGATCGGACTCATTATCGTCGTCCTGTTCATAGGGTTCTTGTCGCTTCGCAGCCTGGCGGGCTTGTGGACCGACCAGATGTGGTTCTCCCAGACCGGTTACGGCTCGGTCTGGACGACGTTGCTCGTCACCAAAGTCGGCCTCGCGGTGGTATTCGGGCTGATCTTCTTCATCCTCATGTGGGTGAACCTGCTGCTCACCGACCGATTCGGCGCTCGCGACCTTTCCTTCGAGCCCGAGGACGAGATCGTGCGTCGGTTCCAGAACGTCGTTCGTCCCTACGCGGGTCGCATCTACGCGGTGATCGGGGTCTTTACCGGACTTATCGCGGGACTCAACGCCACCGGTCAGTGGCAGGCCTACTTGCTCTTCATCCATTCCAAGTCCTTCAACTTGAAGGACGCGCTGTTCCACAAGGACCTGAGCTTCTACGTCTTCACCTTGCCGTTCTTGTCGTTCATCGTCACCTGGACTCTGGTGTCGTTGTTCGTGATCCTGCTCATCACGGCCGCGTTCCACTACCTGAACGGCGGTATCCGCGCGACGCGCGTCAGCCCGCGCGTCGCCCCACGGGTCAAGGCCCACCTCTCGGTGATCGGGGCGGGCATCGCCCTGATGAAGGCGGCAGGCTACATCATCGCCAAATGGGAGTTGGTGAACTCCACGAACGGTTACGTCCAGGGCGCCGGGTACACCGACGTGCACGCGCGCATGCCCGCGATGACGATCCTCTTCTTCCTGTCGCTCGCCGCGGCGATCATCCTGCTCGTCAACGTGCGCTCGCGAGGTTGGTCACTGCCCGCAGTGGCGGTCGGGCTGTGGGTGTTCGTCGCGCTGGTGATTGGTGTGCTCTATCCGGCGTTCCTCCAGGCCCTGAAGGTGAGCCCCGCCCAAGCCACGCTCGAGGCACCGTACATCCAGCGCGACATCAACGCGACGCGCGCCGCCTACGGGCTCGACGGCGTGGCCTATCACACGTTCCAGGGAGCGACCACGATCTCGACCAAGCAAGTCGTCACGGACGCCGCGACCCTCGCCAACATTCGACTTTGGGACCCCTCGTCGAACATCGCCCTTCAGACGGTCACCAAGCGTCAATCGATTCGTTCGTATTACACCTTCACGACCCTCGCGGTCGACCGCTATAACGTCAACGGCAAGGTGACGCCGGTCCTGATCGGCGCGCGTCAACTCAACTCGTCGAGTCTGCCCTCGCCGAGCTGGGTGAACACCCACTTGCAGTACACCCACGGCGAGGGCGCCGCCGTCATCGCGGCCAACGCCGTCGACTATACGACCGGCAACCCGAACTTCGTTGTTTCGAACGTCCCGCCCCAGTCGACCAACGGCATGCCCCGACTCACGCAGCCCGATATCTACTTCGGTATCGGCTACTCGGGTTGGGTCGTGGCGAACACTAAGCAGGCGGAACTCGACTACCAGATCGACAGCGGCCCGAACGCGGGCCAGCCAGTCGAGACGCATTACGCCGCCAAGGGCGGCGTGGCGGTCGGGGGAATCCTCAGCCGCGTCGCCCTGGCGCTTCGTCTCGGCGACTTCAACTTCCTGATCTCGAACCAGATTACGCCCAAAAGTCGGGTGCTCTTCGTGCGCGACGTGACCCAGATGGCCAAGAAGGCCGCGCCCTTTCTCACCTTCGATCAAAGTCCTTACGCCGTCATCGCCAACGGCGAGGTGAACTTCGTTCTCGACGGCTACACGACGACGAGCCAGTACCCGTACTCGCAGAACGATGAGAGCCTCAACGTGAACACGGGCAACATCCCTTACGGCACGAACTACATCCGTAACTCGGTCAAGGTCGTCATCAACGCCTACACCGGTTCGATGAAGTACTACGTGAACGACCCCAAGGACCCGATCATCCAGGCGTGGGAATCGGCGTTCCCCAAGATGTTCCTGCCGATGAGCAAGATGCCCGCGTCAATCAGAACTCACCTGCGCTACCCGTCCGACTTGTTCTCAGTTCAGGCCGCCACGCTCGGTCACTACCACATCACCAACGCGAGCGCCTTCTACACCGCCTCGGACAAGTGGGAGATCTCACCCACGACCGGCGCCGGCACGCCGAGTGCGACGCTCTCGCGCACCGAGGTCACCAACGCGGCCGGGAACGTCGTCTCCACCTCGCTCTCGCCCATGAGCCCGGTGTACCAGGTCGGTTCACTACCCGGTCAAAACCACCAGCAACTCCTCGAGTCCGTGGCCTACGTGCCCGCGGGCAACTCGGGCACCGTTCAGGGCCTCACCGCTTTCATGGTGGCCACGAGCGACACGAACGACTACGGGCACCTGAATGTCTACGTCACGCCGCGCGGTACGTCGGTGACCGGACCGGTCCAGGCGGACTCGGAGATTCAACAGACGTCGGCCGTGAGTTCGATTATCACGCTCCAGGACCAGCACGGCTCTGAGGTCTTGCTCGGCAACAACCTCATGGTTCCCCTCGACCAGAGCGTCCTCTACATCCGACCGCTCTACGTCACGAGCACGTCCAATCCGCTGCCTCAGTTGCGTTACGTCATCGCCGTCTTCAATCAGGACGTGGCCATCTCGCCCACGCTCTCGGGCGCGTTGTCCCAAGTCTTAGGCGCTAGCTTCTCTTCGGGTTCGTCGCCCGGCTCGTCCTCGACGACACCAACTGGAGGCACCACCACTTCGGGCGGCTCGGCGGCGTCGTACTTAAAGCAAGCGTCGGCCGATTACACCTCCGCCCAGGCCGCACTGCAGGCGGGCAACCTCGGTCAGTACCAGGCCGACGTGAACGCAATGAACGCTCAATTGAAGCTGGCCCAGGCGGCGCTCGCCAAGTAGGACGTTCGCGGCGCAAGGGGCGCCGGTCCTCCCACTGGCTTGTGAAGTGCCTCGAATCGTACGCTTGACCACGG
>Ga0302151_10000176_pt1 | contig 40158 bp, 33 predicted proteins | sample I_Bog_N1_3_FD_192428 | JGI IMG/M metagenome (GOLD analysis project Ga0302151, IMG submission 192428) | Peat permafrost microbial communities from Stordalen Mire near Abisko, Sweden - I_Bog_N1_3 | ecosystem: Environmental > Terrestrial > Soil > Wetlands > Peat | place: Sweden: Abisko, Stordalen...
CCGGACTCGCTGCATAGCAGCAGCTTGCCGGTATCGCGGAACGCCGCCACCGCCTTGTCCTTTTCCGGACCGGACATGCTGCCGTCGAACAGCAGCGGCGCCATGCCCTGGCCGCGCAGCAACTCGGCCAGGTGCGTCATGCTGTCGCGGTGGTGGACGAAGACCATCTTCTTTTCGGCCGGGTTTTGCGCCAGCAGCTTGAGCAGGGCGGCCTGCTTGGCGCCGGCGGACGCGGCCTGGTAGCGCGCTAGCAGCGCCGCCCAGCCCTTGTCCTTCGGATGCTTCTCGACGAAACGCGCGACGGCGGCTGCGGCGGCGGCCGGCGAGGATCCGGCGGCGGACAGCAGATGCTGCACCGCCAGCCGCGCCTGTCCGCCGGTCGCCGCGGTGCGGGCGAGGGCGGTCAGCTCCCGGTAGCACGCGGCCTCGGCCGCATCCGGCACCGCGCGGATGGTGGCGGCATGGCGGCGCGGCAGCCGGAGCGCGGCGAGCGCGCGCGTGTTGCGCACCATTACCCCGCGCATCAGGCTGCGCAGCTTGTCCTGGTTGGCGGGCTCGCGCGGCTTGCCCGGCGTCATGTAGGCGGTGCGGAATTCCTTCTGCGTGCGGAAGATGCCCGGCTGCAGCAAGGTCAGCAGGTTATACAGCTCGATCAGGTTGTTCTGCACCGGCGTTGCCGACAGCAGCAGCAGGAAGCGCTTCTGCAACGCGTTGACCAGCCGATAGCTGGCGCTGGCCTGGTCGCGCAGGTGATGCGCCTCGTCCACCACCACCACGTCGTAGGTGCGCTGCGCCAGCAGCTCGGCGTGTTCGCGGCGGCGTGCCAGGGCGATCGAGGCGATGACGCGCGGCTGCGCCCAGAAGGCGTCGGGATCGCTGCGCAGCAGCGCGTCGTGCGTGGTGGCGCAGTCGATGCCGAACTTGGCCGCCATCTCGTCGCGCCACTGTCCGACCAGCGGCGCGGGCGTCAGGATCAACACGCGCTCGGCCATGCCGCGCAGCATGTATTCCTTCAGCACCATGCCGGCCTCGACGGTCTTGCCCAGCCCGACCTCGTCGGCCAGCAGCACCCGGCCGCGATATTGCTTGAGCACCTTGCGGACCGTCTCGATCTGATACCAGTGCGCCTCCACCCCCTGCAGCACCGGCAGGCAGAGCAGTTCGTCGAACCCTTCCACCAGGCCGAGTTGGGTCAGCTCGGCGCGGAGCCGGAACCATGTCGGATCGGGCGCGGTGCCGTTGAGCTGGATGGCGTCGGCATCGGCGAACTCGAACGTCAGGGCGAGGGGCACCTCCAGGCGTGGCAGGTCAGGGATGGGCTGCGGCGCCTCGGCGGCCGGCGGCTTCGCCTTGGTCCTTGCCGGACGGGGTGCCGGTTTGGCGGAGGCGTTGGCCGTGGTCTTGAAATTGGGCGCCCGTTTCTCGCCCGATCGCGCTGCCCGTTGCTGGTCCAAATGGTCCGAGCGGATCTGGGTCAGCTCTCGCACCAGCCAGCCGGACATGGGATAGCCGCCGATGAACCAGCTCATCGCTTCGTTCGGAATGTGCCGCCGATTCCGCTCCAGCAGGGTCCAGGCGCGCGCGGTGTAGCCCTGCCGCGCCAAGGCGAACGCCATCAGCAGTGTCACCGCGTTGTCGGTTTCGAATTTTCGCTCGAAGCTGGCGCATCTTTGGGATGCCGACATGCCCGCCATAACGTCGCCACGGAGCTTGCGGCGCGGGGAGTGCCCGAGCTGGAGATCGCCTCCATCATGGGCCACCGCACGCCCAACAGTCGAACGACAGGGAGATACATTCATGTAGCGCCGGAACGCTCGGTCAGTGCCCGAAAGGCGCTGGAGCACATCGCAGAAGACATCGGCCGGGTCGCGACTCAACCGATGTCGGTCACTTCGCTGCGCGCCAGTTGCGTAGCAGTGCCTCACCTGGCGGGTGCCAGCCCGGCGGCTAAGCGATTGAAATCTGGAGCGGGCGAAGGGATTCGAACCCTCGACCCCAACCTTGGCAAGGTTGTGCTCTACCCCTGAGCTACGCCCGCGCTCCGTCGCGAGGCCGGGTTTTTAGGCGGCTTCCGGACCGATTGCAAGCCGGCCACGCCGCGCTCTGGACGGCGGACGCCCGGATCGGCATGGTCCGCCCCGATCGATGCCGCCCGCTTGTCGCCGGCAGCTTCCGCAACATCTAATGCCCCAAGCGCACTGCCCAAGGGTCAGGATCCCCTGTCATGGAAGACCTCATTATCGGCCAGACCAAATCCGGGGCCGCGCCCGGCGCGCCCAAAGCCGGGGGAGTACCCAACAGGTCCCCGGGGGGGCCGTCCGGCGGAATGATCGTCGAAGGCAACCAGAAGACGTTCATGGCGGAGGTGATCGAGGCCTCGCGTGCCGTCCCGGTCCTGGTCGATTTCTGGGCCACCTGGTGCGGGCCCTGCAAGCAGCTAACGCCCACTTTGGAAAAGGTGGTCACCGCCGCCGGCGGCCGGCTGAAGCTGGTCAAGATCGACATCGACCAGAACCGCTCGCTGGTCGCGCAACTCACCCAGCTCGGCCTGCCGATGCAGTCGGTGCCGACGGTCGCGGCTTTCTGGCAGGGACAGATCGCCGACCTGTTCCAGGGCGCGCTGCCGGAATCCGACGTCAAGCGCTTCGCCGAGGGCCTGCTGAAGCTCGCCGGCGGGCAGATGCCCAGCGCCGACATCCTCGCCGAGGCCAAGGCCGCGGTCGAGGAAGGGGACATCGAAGCCGCCGGCGAGCTGTTCAGCGCTCTGCTGCAGCAGGAGCCGGAGAACCCGGATGCCTGGGGCGGTCTGATCCGCGCGTTGCTGGCGCTGGGTCAGGAGGATCAGGCAAAACAGGCGCTTGCCCAGGTACCGCCGACGCTCGCCGCCCACGCTGAAATTGCCGGCGCCCGTGCCGCCCTCGCGCTCGCCGAGGAGGGGCGCCAGGCCAAATCGCAGATCAGCGCGCTACAGGCCCGGGTCGCGGCCGATCCGGCGGACCACCAGGCCCGCTATGACTACGCGACGGCTTTGAATGCGACCGGACAGCGGGAGCAGGCGGCCGACGCGCTACTCGATATCGTCCGCCGCGACCGCGCCTGGAACGAGGATGCCGCACGGCTCCAGCTTCTGAAATTCTTCGAGGCCTGGGGGTTCGACGATCCCGCCACCATGGCCGCGCGCCGCAAGCTCTCCGCGATCCTGTTTAGCTGAATGAGCTACTTCCGCCCGCGGGCAGAGGAGCTGCCGGCCGAGTTCCCGGTCTTTCCGCTGGCGGGCGCGTTGCTGCTGCCGCGCGGCAAGCTGCCACTCAATATCTTCGAGCCGCGCTATCTGGCGATGGTCGAAGACGCGCTGGCGGCAGGGCGGATGATTGCCATGATCCAGCCCGACCGCTCGGTGCCGGAAGGCCCCAACGGCGCGGGCCTGTTTCGCGTCGGGTGCCTCGGCCGGTTGACATCGTTCAGCGAGACCGACGACGGGCGCTATCTGATCACGCTGAGCGGCGTGATCCGATTCGCCCTCGCCGGCGAGCTGCCGATGCGCCGCGGCTACCGCCGGGTCCGCGGCGACATCGGCCCGTTCCTGAGCGATCTCGATCCCTCACCGCACCCGATCGGCGTTGAGCGCGAGGCGCTTCTGGCCGCGCTGCGCTGCTATTTCGCCCGCCGCGGCTTCGAGCCCAACTGGGAGGCGATCAAGAGCATGCCGGACGACGCGCTGGTGATGACCCTCGCCATGGTCTGCCCATTCGAGACGGTGGAAAAGCAGGCGCTGCTGGAAGCGGCCACCGATGCCGAACGTGCCCAGGCGTTGCTCGCTCTGCTGCAGATGGGCGCGGCCGACCCTGACGCCTCGGCTGCCCGCGTGGTAAGCTGACAGCATGAGCGACACACACACCCTGAGCGAGAACCCGCCGCAGCCCCCGGTCGATCCGCGGCTGTTGGAGATCCTGGTCTGCCCGCTGACCAAAGGCCCGCTGGAGTATGACCGCGCCAGCAATGAGCTGGTAAGCCGCAAGGCCGGCCTCGCCTATCCGGTGCGGGACGGCATTCCGATCATGCTTCCCGAAGAAGCCCGCAAAATCGACGAGTGATGCCAGTCGCGACCGAAATCCGGCTGGACAAGGCGGCACGCGTCCTGCACGTCGCTTTCGACGATGGCTCGGCGTTTGCCTTGCCGGCCGAGTATCTTCGGGTCGAAAGCCCCAGTGCCGAGGTGCAGGGCCACGGGCCTGGGGAGAAGAAGATCATCCCCGGGCGTCGCAACGTCGGAATCGTCGGCGTCGCGCCGGTGGGCAACTACGCCGTGCGCCTGACCTTCGATGATCGGCACGACACCGGCATCTACTCATGGGACTACCTGCACGACCTCGGCCGCGAGCACGAACGCCGGTGGCAGGCTTATCTCGACGCGCTCGCGGCGCAGGGCCTTAGCCGCTAGTTCGATTGCTTACGTCTCGGGCTTGGGCGGCTGAGGCGCGTCTCATGCGGCCGCTGAAAGATCTGTTTCCGAGAAGTCGCTGCACTTGAACAACAGCGGCAGATCGCGTGCCTTCGCCAGCGCATAGCTGGCGCAATCCCCGAAGTTAAGCGCTGCACGGTGGCGGCCTTTTCCGAAGCGCAGGAAGGCCTCCCGCGCGATAGTTGCGAGTGCCGCGTCGTGTGGAATGATCTGCATCGCCGCCCGGGCCGACAGCGCGTCCAGGCTCTCCCACACCCGACCGTCTCCCGAGCGCCCGGCCAGCACGACCGACGTCTCCGTGTAGCTTACCGCGGACACCAGGCATGCTTCAGATCGGGCGATAATGCGCAGAAACCGATCGGCCTCCGGCTCCCGGCGCAGCACCGCAATCAACGCTGAAGTGTCGATAACGATCACGCAGGAAGCCCGTCCTCGTCGTAAAGATCGGCATCGGTCAACACGACATGCCCTGTCAGCCGTGCAGCGCTGTCGCGGCTGATCGCCTTCAGATCGCGATACAAGGCGTCGGCATCAGGTCGCGGTGGTTGGCGGCGGCGGACGCCATGCTCGATAAACTCCGCGCCGGCGCTCTCCAATACCTGCCGCACGCCATCCAGTGTCGCCGCAGAGACCCTGCCCGGCCCGTCCGCGGCCTCGATACGCCTGATCGTGACGACTGCGACGCGAGCACGGCGCGCCAGCTCGTCCTGTTCAAGGCGCAGAAGGGCGCGGGCGGCGCGGATCTGCTCGGATGTGACCGTCATGATCACTAAATATCCCGAAGATCAATTTGGATCAATTAACCGATTCGCCTTCGCGGACGCCTTACCTCAACTTTGCAGCACCAACAGCTCGGTCACCCCTGCTGCCAGCACCTGACGCAGATCGGGCAGAGCGAGCGCAACACACCCTTCGGTCGGCGCGTAGTCCGGGGACGCCACATGCAGGAAGATCGCCGAACCAAGCCCCCGCTTCACCGGCGCGTCGTTCCAGCCAAGCACGCCGATCAGATCGTACAGCCCGTCCGTCCGCCACAGGGCTTCGTGCCGCGCCTCGTGCGGCAAGCTGATCATCCGGTTGTAATCCGGGTGGCTGGGGTCGTCACACCAGCCGTCGTTCGGCGCGATCGGCTCGACCGGCACCCCGCATGCCGGGACGGGGGTCCGGTCGGCCCGATACAACACGCGGCGCAATGGCAGCAGGCCGGCCGGCGTCGCCCCGTCGCCCTCCTGCTTGTGTGCGCCCACCCCGCTGCGGCCCAGGGCAGCGCGCAGGACGAAGCCGCACACCACGAGCCGGCCGTCACGATGCACCACCACCTGCATTCGGCTCAGTCCAGCAAGTGCCCGAACCGCCGCGCTTTGGTGGCGAGATAGCGGTCGTTCACGCCGTTCGGCGCGAACGTATGCGCCTCACGGCCGACGATCTCCACCCCGCAGGCCGCCAGGGCCGCGAGTTTGTCCGGGTTGTTGGTGAGCAGGCGGATGCGGGTCAGGCCAAGCGTCTCCAGCATCGTCGCGGCGATCAGGAAATTGCGCTCGTCGGCCCCCCAGCCCAGCGCCCGGTTTGCGTCCAGCGTGTCCAGACCGCGGTCCTGCAACGCGTAGGCGCGCAGTTTGTTGACCAAGCCGATGCCGCGCCCCTCCTGGGCCAGATACAGCAACACGCCCGTCCCCTCCTCGGCCATGCGCCGGATCGCGCCGCGAAGCTGCGGGCCGCAATCGCAGCGCAGGCTGCCGAGCAGGTCGCCGGTAAAACACTCGGAGTGGATACGCACCAGCGGCGCATCGGCTGCCGTGGGATCGCCGACGACAATCGCCAAATGCTCGATGCCGGAAGCCTCGGCGCGAAAGGCGACGACTCGGGTATCCTCGGCGCCGTCCAGCGGCACGCTGACGGAGGCCACCTGGCGCAGGCGGGTGGCCGCATCGGCCGGGTAGGCGAGTACGTCGTCCGCCGCGACCCCGATCAGGTCTCGGGCGATGAGCTCCGCGGCGGCCCCGGCCCGCGCGGGCGCTACGACCACCGCCGGCAGAAGCCGCGCCAGCTTGGCCAGCGCGAGCGCGGCTCCCGCAAGGGCGGGCGGCGGCCCGGCGGCCTCCGGCGGCTCCGGCATCGTCTGGTCCAGCGTGGGATCAGCCAGCGCGCGAAGCGAGTCGGGGACAAGCAGCGCTTCGGGCAGCCGCACGACGACCGCCGCCACGCCGTGCTCCACCGGCCGGTGCAATACCGCTGCGGCGCGCACAGGCGCGAGCAAGAGAACGGGCGGTTCGGCGGCCAGCCCGCGGAAATCCGCGAGGCCCTGGGGCGTCGTCGTCTCCGCAGGCAACAGAACCAGCGGCGCGTCGCCATCCAGCAGCACCGGGGTTCCGCGCCGAAGCTCGGATGCCGCGCGATGCACCGCGCGCAAACGCCGGACGCCCGCCGGAAGTTCGGTCCCGGTGCCGTCCGGGGTCGCGGCCTGGCCGCGGAGCGAGGATCGGCTCATCAGATCACAACACAAGTAAGCGAGCAGGGATGACGCGATCTCGTGGCGGTCGCATAAGACGTTACGTAGAATCGATGCAATGGATGCTCCAGGTTGCTCGCTGGGTGACTATATGGCGGGCGGACGCTGGAGTCCCGGGCGATTTCACGGGAATGTGAGCGGCTTGCGGCAGGTCGGTTCGCGGTGGCAGGATGAATGCGTAGGCGATCGTATCCAGATCAACATGCGGTTCTGTCAAGGCCTGGTCTGCGTGCATGGTTTTGCTGGTGGCCGGGAGCGTGAGCAGACCGGCAATGGGAGGGAGCTGAAGCATGTCGGCTGAGCGACCGATACTGATCGTTGACGACGACGACGCGCTGCGGGAGACCCTCGCCGAGCAGCTCGGCTTGGACGGCGAGTTCACAACCGCCGAGGCTGGGACCATTGCCCAGGCTGAAGAGAAGCTGAACGGCAAGAACTCCCGCTATGATGCGGTCATTTTGGATGTCGGCCTGCCGGACGGGGACGGCCGCGATCTGTGCGTGAGGCTGCGCAAGGCCGGCCAGAAGATACCGATCATCATGTTGACCGGATCGGACGCCGAGACGGACGTGGTGCGCGGCCTCGACTCGGGCGCGAACGACTACATCGCCAAGCCATTCCGCCTCAACGAGTTGTTGGCACGGCTGCGCGCCCAGCTTCGCATCTTCGAGAACAGCGAGGACGCGGTATTCAGCATCGGGCCTTACACGTTCCGTCCCTCGGCAAAGCTCCTGCAGGACCCGGCGAAGAACCGCCGTATCCGACTGACCGAGAAGGAGGCGGCGATCCTGAAGTTCCTTTATCGCGCAGGGACGCGGGCTGTGGCACGCCAAGTGCTGCTGAACGAGGTCTGGGGCTACAACGCCGCGGTGACCACGCACACCCTGGAGACGCACATCTATCGCCTGCGGCAAAAGATTGAGCCCGATCCGGCCAATGCAAGGCTGCTGGTGACCGAAGGGGGTGGCTATCGGCTTGATCCCGAGGGTGTTCCGTTGGTTGTCGCCGCCTGATTGGCTGCGAACGGAGGACGGGTCCAAAGGATCGCGCTCCGGCGCTGATCGCTGGAGGGCACGACGGGTGTTGCGCAGGATCAAGCGTCGGGCCCGCGGTCTAAATCCCGGAGTCGCCGCAGTTTTGATCAGATCAGCATTTCGCGTTTGATCAGAGCAGCAATTCGACGCAGACCGGGACGTGGTCGGAGGTTTGCGGCCAGTCCCGCGCGTCTTTCAGCACGATCTGCCGACGGAGCGAGGACGCAATGTCGGGCGTGACCCAGACGTGATCCAGCCGGCGGCCGCGATTAGAGGCTCGCCAGTCTCGGTTGCGGTACGACCACCACGTGTAGAGTTTCTCGTCGGCCGGGATGAAGTGGCGCACCGCGTCCACGAAGCCGGTGTCCTGCCAGGCGAGCAGCCCCGCGGTCTCCGCCTGCGTGTGGCTGACCACGCCGAGAAGCTGCCGGTGGCTCCAGACGTCGTGCTCCAGCGGGGCGATGTTGAGGTCGCCGACCAGAATGGTGCGGCCGAAGCTGCCGCGAGATGCGAACCAGTCCCTTGTTTGCCCGATGAAGTCGAGCTTGTGACCGTATTTCACGTTCTGGTCGCGATCCGGGATATCTCCGCCGGCCGGCACGTAGAAGTTGTGTAATTCCAGCGGCCCGCCCTTCGCGTCCACCAGCGCCGCCACATGCCGGCAGTCGCCTTTCGCGCACCAGTCGGGCGCGGCATCGTGCAGCGCGATCGGGCGGCGCGACAGAATGGCAACGCCGTTATAGCCCTTCATGCCGCGAAACACCGTATGCGGATAACCGAGCAGTGCCGGCGCCCCGGTCGGAAACAGTGCGTCGGGCACTTTGGTCTCCTGCAGGCAGATTACGTCCGGGTTGAGCGCCAGAATCAGCTTCTCCAACAGGGGCAGCCGCAGCCGCAGAGAGTTGATGTTCCAGGTGGCGACCCGGAACGTCGTGCCAGCCGTCAAAAAGTTGCTCCTGTATATCGCGGGCGAGGGTGGCGGGGGATGGCAAGGCACGACAATCTGACGATACCATGTCGGAAGGGGAGGCCTACAGTGAGCCTCGCCACCGAACAATATGGGGTGGAAACGGCCATGGCGGGGAACGTGTCCTGCAGGCGATTGACGGTGCCGTCCAGCGCCGCCGCCGGGCTGCGCAGCATCACGCAGTCGGAGAACAGCGGTCCGCAGGGGACAGGCGGCACTTCAACAAACAAACGTAGATATACTCGAAATCGCTAAAACCGCTCGACGGGGTCAATACAGATAGCCGCAAGGCTCGATCTTACTTGGGAGTGGATTATGGCCAACAGAGGCGGGTTCCGGTGGTTCGTCATATTTCTTCTCTTCTACATAACCGTTGCCAATTATATCGACCGTTCGGCCATCGCTTTCGCCGTCGGCGGCATCAAGGCCGAACTCGGCATTACGACCGCTGAGATCGGGTTGATCCTTGGCGCGTTCGGATTGGGCTATGCGGTCACCACCTTTCTGGGAGGGATCGCCGTCGACCGATGGGGTGCTCGCGCCGTTCTTCTCGTCGCGGCCGTCCTGTGGACCGGATCAATCGGCTTGACGGGATTTGCCGGGGGATTCCTCACGCTCTATATCGCGCGCACCGTGCTTGGCGTGGCGGAGGGGCCGAATTTTCCGTCGCTCACCGGTGCGATCAGCCGCTGGCTTGCGCCCCACGAGCGCGCCATCGCTCTCGGCAACACCCTCGTCGCCGTCCCGCTCGCGCTTGCGATCGGCGCACCCATCGTCACGCAGTTGATCGCAGCGTTCGGCTGGCGAGGCATGTTTTTCGCCCTGACGGTGCTGAGCGGCATCTGGGTTCCGCTATGGCTGATCTTTTTTAGAAACGATCCGGAGCAGTCAGGTTTCGTCAGCGACGCCGAGCTTAAACATATCCGCGGCGGGGTCGAGGCAGGCCGCAATCGAACTGCCCGGCATGTGCGCCACGGCCTCACCGATTGGCGCCTGCTGCTGACCAACCGGACGCTTCTGGCGAACTACTGGGCATTCTTTGTGTTCGGCTATTTTTTGTTCTTCTTCATGACCTGGTTGCCGAATTATCTAGCCCAGACCTATCATTTGAACGTCAAGGAAGTCGGCCTGTTCGCCATTCTGCCATGGGCATGTGCCTCGGTGCTGCTGGTGGCGCTCGGGTATCTGTCCGACTACCTGTTGGCGCGTACGGGCAAGCTGCGGATTGCGCGAACCCTGCTGATCGGCGTCAGCCAACTGCTGGCCGCGCTCGCCGTGATCCCGATCGGCTTCATCCACGACCTGAATGTGGCCATCGCCTGCATCACCGCCGCGGTCGCCTTCAGCATGAGCGCCAACGCCGCATATTACGCTGTCAACGTTGATATTGTACCGGCTCGGGCTGCGACTGCGCTCGGCATCATGGATACAGGCTTCGCGATCTCCGGATTTCTGGCGCCCGCAATCACCGGGCTGGTCGTCGGCGTGTTCGGGTCCTTTCTGTACGCCTTCCTGTTGATGGCCGCCCTGGCGCTGTCATCCGTGCTCGTCGTGTTGGTTTTCCATCGTCCGGACGAGGACCGGGTGAAGGAGTCCGAACGGTCGCAGCCTGGTCCGCAAGCGGCGGCGGTGCCGTCGTAAGCGGCCAACACAGGACGACCGGCCCGGTGGCGCGAGCCCCCGGCGCTCGCCGATAGTGCCCGGGGGCTTGCGGCTGCGGGCGCAATTTGACGGGCGGGCTGCGGACCCGTTCGCCGGGCTGCACCAGGCTGTGCCGGCCTGTGGACTCCGTTTCGATTGACCTAGGCCCTCGCCCTACCTAGCTTCCCGCGGATGTCTGACCCCCTGAGCAGCGGTGCCGCCGTCCCGAAAGCCTGGCCTTTCGAAGAGGCCGCCAAAGTTGCACGCCGGTTGACCGCCAGCGGCCGGCGGGAAGCGCTGTTCGAGACCGGATACGGGCCCTCCGGCCTGCCGCATATCGGCACATTCGGCGAGGTCGCCCGCACCTCCTGGGTCCGCCACGCCTTTGGCCTGCGCACCGGCCTGCCATCCCGCCTGCTCGCCTTCAGCGATGATATGGACGGGCTGCGCAAGGTGCCGGACAACGTCCCGAACCGGGAGATGCTGGCGCAGCATCTGGGAAAGCCGCTGACTCGCATTCCCGACCCGTTTGGCACGCATGACAGCTTCGGCGCGCACAACAACGCCCGGCTGCGGTCGTTCCTCGACGCCTTCGGGTTCGAATATGAATTTGCGTCCTCGACCGACTACTACGCCGCCGGGCGCTTCGACGCGGCGCTGTTACGGGTCCTCGCCTGCTTCGACCAGGTTGTCGGGGTGATCCTGCCCACGCTCGGCCCGGAGCGGCGCGCCACCTATTCGCCGATCCTGCCGATCCATCCGCGCACCGGCGTGGTGATGCAGGTGCCGATCGAGCAGCGTAACCAGGATGCCGGCACCGTCGTCTGGCGCGACCCGGATACCGGCGAGGCATTCGAAACCAGCGTGACTGGCGGCAGGTGCAAGCTGCAATGGAAGGCCGACTGGGCGATGCGCTGGTATGCCCTGGGCGTGGATTACGAGATGTCGGGCAAGGACCTGATCGACTCGGTCCGCCTGTCCAGCCGCGTCTGCCGCATCCTGGGCGGCCAGCCGCCGGAGACTTTCACCTACGAGCTGTTCCTGGACGAGCACGCGCAGAAGATCAGCAAGTCGAAGGGCAACGGGCTGTCGGTCGAAGAATGGCTGCGCTACGCACCGCCGGAGGCGTTGGCCCAGTTCATGTACAACGCCCCGCAACGCGCCAAGCGGCTGCATTTCGACGTCATCCCCCGGGCGGTGGACGAATACATCGCCAACGCCGAGCGCGCGCCCGCGCAGCTTGAGGCCGAGCGGCAGACCAACCCAGCGTGGCACATCCACGCCGGACGCGTGCCGCCGGACGCGGCTAGCCCGGTGTCGTTCGCCATGCTGCTCAACCTCGCCAGCGTGGTGAACGCCGATGCGCCCGAGATGCTGTGGGGCTTCATCCGTCGCTACAGCCCGGACAGCACGGCGGAGACCGCCCCGCTGCTGGCCCGGCTGGTGGACCACGCGGTGGCCTACTATCGCGACTTCGTCCGCCCCAAGAAGGAGTACCGCCAGCCCGACCCGATCGAGCGGGCGGCGCTGGAGGACCTCGCTGCGACACTTGCTGGACTGAAAGATATCGCCGACACATTCGCCCCTGCTCACACTCTTGCCCGTATTGACGACGTCGGCTTGATTGCCGAAACCCTGCAGAACGCGGTCTACGAGGTCGGCAAACGCCACCCGTTCCCGGATCTGCGCGCATGGTTCACCTGTCTGTATCAGGTGCTGCTTGGCCAGCAGGAGGGGCCGCGCTTCGGCGGGTTCATCGCGCTGTATGGGGTCGGGGAGACCATCGCGCTGATCCGCGGTGCGCTCGATCGCCAGGAAGCCGCGGACTGAGGGAATGCAGAGACCTGACCAAGCCGACCAGAAACGGGTCGGCGCGTTGAAGCTGGCTCTGCGGAGCGCGCCGGCGGTGCTAGGCGTGCTTCTGCTGATCGGCGCCATCTACGTCGTCCAGCACGAACTCCGTCACCTTAAGCTGCAGGACATCAAATCCGCGCTGCACGCGATTCCGATGCAGGCGCTGGTCCTGTCCTTCTCCTGCACCGTTCTGTCCTACGGCGTGCTGACCTTCTACGACCGGCTGGGCACGATCTACGCCGGGCACAAGGTCTCCTACGCCCGGGTCTCCTTCGCCTCGTTCTGCGCCTATGCGCTGTCGCACAACCTCGGCTTCGCCGCGGTGTCCGGCGCCGCCGTCCGCTACCGGCTGTATGCGCATTGGGGGCTGACCCCTGTGCAGATCGCCAAGACGGTGGCGTTCTGCAGCCTGACGTTCGGCCTGGGCGGCATGGTGCTGGGTGGGGCGATCCTGTTCGTCGAACCCGGCTCGATCCCGTTCTTCGGCCAACGCCTGCCATATGCCGCGATGTATGCCATTGGCCTGGCGATGTGGGCGGTGGTGATCGGCTACGTCACGCTGGCCCGCATGGTGGGCACCATCCGGCTGTTCGGGACCGAGGCGGAACTGCCGGGCTGGCGCATGGCGATCGTGCAGGTGGTCCTGGCCACGGTGGACGTGGCGATCACCGCCTCCATCATGTATCTGCTGCTGCCGGCGGCGCCGCACCTGACATGGCTGATCTTCCTTGGCGTGTACTTGTCTTCCTATACCGCGGGGCTCGCAACCAACCTGCCGGGCGGAATCGGCGTGTTCGACGCGGCACTGTTGCTGGGGCTGGAGCCCTACCTGGACGCGCCGCAGATCGTCGGCGCCATCGTGGTGTTCCGCCTGTACTATTACGTGATCCCGCTGTTCCTGGCGGGCAGCCTGTTCGCCGGCAACGAGATCCTTCTCCGCGGCAGCGCTCTGCTGCGCCTTGCCGAGCAGAATCGGCTGGTTCAGGCAGTGGCCCGATGGAGCGAGCCCGACCTGGCCGTCGCTGCGGCCACCGGATCGGTTGCGTTATGCGGCGTGCTGTTGCTGTGCCTAGGCGCCCTGGCGCCGCAATCCGACTTCTCCTGGCGCGATCCCGACCTGTCCTATCTGGTGAGCGAGGCTGGCCAGTTCATGCCGTCCCTGATCGGTGCCGGACTGATCGTGATGGCGATTGGCCTGTCGCATCGGGTGAACCTGGCATGGTGGATGACCATTGCACTGCTGGTGACCGGCGCCGCGTTCTGCGCGACCGAGTACGAGCGGATGTGGATCTCCGCGATCCTGCTGCTGACGGTAACGCTGATCGCACCGTTCCGGCGCTGCTTCTACCGCCACGCCCGGCTGCTCGCCGGCAAGCTGGAGCCGTCCTCGGCGCTGTGGCTGTTCACGCTGGCGATCTGCGTCATGGCGCTCGCCGTGTCGCGCCACCGGGAGCAGGGACTGTCGTATTACGCGTGGTGGGTGGCGGTCCTGTCGAGCGACGTGCCCAATTCGTTGCGCCTGACGCTGGCGGTGTCGGTCGGACTGGCGGTGATTGCGATGTGGCGGCTGCTGCGGCCCGGCCGGGTCACCTGGCTGCCATGGGACGCGCGGGGGCGGCAACGTCTCGCCTCGTTGGGTGGCGCAGTGCTGCCGTCGCGTGCCGACGGCGTGGTGCTGGGCGAGGCGCAGGCCGCCGGAATACCGTTCCGCCGCTGCGGCCGGGTGCTGCTCGGCCTGGGCGATCCGACCGGGGCCGAAGCCGACCGAGCTTCGACCATATGGCGGATGCGCGACCTTGCTGCGCAGGAGGGGCTGGACGCAGCCTTCTGGCGGGCCGGTCCGGGGCTGTTGAAGGTCTATGAGGATCTCGGCCTGACGGCGCTGCCGCTTGGCGCGGACGGGCTGCCGCTGCCCGAGTCCGTTGGCGACACGCCGGAAGTGGCGGAATACCTGGTCTGCGTGGCCGAGCGCGATCTGAACACGCTGCTGCCGCTGCTGCCGGAGCTGGCCGGCAACCAGGCTCGGCAGGTGCCGCAAGCGGCGGACTGACGCCACACGGCCGCCCTTCGCCGTTCACGCGTGACCAGCGAGGAGACCATGGCGCTGCAGCGGTGGGATCGCGCTCGCGTTCGACCGAATCACTGCGTCCCGCCATTATCAACTTCGTCATCCGGCAGGCCGGTCTGCTTGAGCCACGCTGCCCTGGCTGGCGGATCATCCGGATCGAACTGCACGTTTACTCGAACACCCTCGACTTGCCTCGTCAGTACTTTCAAAATCGAACGCAGGCCCATGGTAACCCGCAGCACGTCCGGAGCGGACCACGCGACCAGGGGACGCTCATTGTCATTCCCACCGGTGTCCACCCCGAGCACGACGATGTCCCGAAGCGGAGGTATTGTCGAAACAAGATTAACCCCAGCGGTGATGTCGGTTGAGAATGAGCCGACATCACAAATGTCCTCGTCAGTGACCGCGACCCACGAACCACCCGGAGATGGCAGGCGATCGAGAACAACATTTGTGCATTTCCCGGGTGGGATTACCGCATGCCATAGCGTCGACAGGCCGAACACGAAAGCTGCGAGCATGCCGAGTGCCAGGAGGCAGCCGCCCACCCTGGCGAGAAACGCGGGGAACCGTGTCATTTCATAGGGGCCTGGATGTCGCGGCAATCCAGCCCGAGAAGACCATGGCGTTGCAGCGGTAGGATCGCGCTCGTGTTCGACCGAGTCACTGCGTCCCGCCATTATCAACTTCGTCATCTGGCAGGCCGGTCTCCTTGAGCCAGGCTGCCCTCGCTTCAGCATCATCCGGATCGAACTGCACGTTTACTCGGACACCCTCGACATGCCTGGTCAGTACTTTCAAAATCGAACGCAGGGGCACGGTAACCCACAGCACGTCCGGAGCCGACCACGCGACGCGAGGACGGTCATCGTCATGCCCGCCAGTGTCGACCCCGAGTACGGCGATGTCCCGAAGCGGAGGTTTTGTCGAAACAAGATTAACCCCAGCAGTGATGTCGGTCATCGCCAACAAACCGACGTCGCAAGTATCCTCGTCAATGACTGCGATCCACGCACCATCCGGAGATGGTAGGCGATCAAGAACAGCATTTGTGCAGCGCGGCCGCACCGCATCCCAAGCATCGACAGGGCAAGTACGAAGGCTGCGAGCCCCCCGAGTGCCAGCAGGCAGCCCGGTCGGCGGAAAAAGGCAGGGGATCGACTCAGCTCAAGGCTCCCGTGTCGCGGCAATTCGGCCAGATTGATACAGCATGTAGCCGAGATCGGTGTTGTGCGCGTTGCGTGTTGGAATATGCCTCTTGTCCTTCGCGGCCCGCGGTCAGGCGTCCCCCTGCCGTCGCGGCACCAGAACGTGGGCGGTCAGCACCTGCACGGGTTGCTCATCCTGGTTGAGCGTCGTCATGCGGAACCGCACGATGCCCTTGTCGGGACGTGAGCGGGAGGCGCGCGAATCCAGAACCTCGACCTCGATGCCGAGCGAATCGCCGGGCAGCACCGGGCGCAACCAGTTCAGCGCCTCGATGCCGGCGCCGATCCCGCCGCCCGGCACCGGCATCGTCTCAACCATCAGGCGCATGGAAATCGCCGCGGTGTGCCAGCCGCTGGCGCACAGCACGCCGAAATGGCTGGCGGCAGCCTGCTCGTCACCCAGATGCGCCGGCTGAGGATCGAACTCCTCGGCGAAAGCCAGCAGCCGGTCGCGGGTCACGGTGACCCGCCGCGCCGAGCGCAGCTTGGTTCCCACCGGCAGATCCTCAAGGTGATACTCCACGCCGGCCCCCTGCCATCCGCTACCGTGCCAATGTAGGGAATCATGCTTCCGATCCGAGTCGGGCGGCTTCATGCCTGATCTGCTGCCGCGCGCCCTTCGGCGTTAGGACGGCGACGCGCGGCTCCTGGTTCTGGACCCGCTCCCATCCACGGGTCAGACCGTTCGAGACGCCGCCGGCTCGGTCGCCGTAGCCGGCCGGGCCGGGGCAAACGGCAGCCATACGCTGACCGTCGATCCGACGCCCTCCTCGCTTTCGATCGCCATCAGCCCGCGATGGCGGTTGACGATATGCTTGACGATCGCGAGCCCGAGCCCGGTGCCGCCGACCGCGCGCGAGCGGCCCTTGTCGACCCGATAGAATCGCTCGGTCAGCCGGGGCAGATGCTCACGCGGAATGCCGGGTCCCTCATCCGTAACGCTCAACACCGCCCCAGGCCTCGCCGGCCAGCGCAACCCAGCTTGTGCCGGTTCGGCGCGCAACCGGACCGTGCCGCCTTCCCGCCCATACTTCACAGCGTTGTCCAGCAGGTTCTGCACCACCTGCGCGAGCTGGTCCGCGTCACCAAGTACCGGCGGCAGCTCATCCGCCACCGATGTCTCGATCCGCGCCGAGCGTTCCGCCAGCCGCGGCTCGAACCCGTCGGCGAGCTGTTCCAGCAACGATTCCAGATCCACGCGGTCGGCCGGCGGCTGGTGCTCCACCAGCTCGATGCGCGACAGGCTTAGCAGGTCGTCGATCAGCCGGTTCATCCGCGCCGCCTGCTCGGCCATGATGCCCAGGAAGCGCTGCTGCGCCGGCGGATCATCCGCCGCCGGGCCGCGCAGCGTCTCGATAAACCCCATCAGCGAGGCCAGCGGCGTGCGCAGCTCGTGGCTCGCATTGGCTACGAAGTCCGCGCGCATGCGCTCCACCGCCCGCTCGCGCGAGCGGTCGGAGAGCACAACCACCACCTGGGCGCCGTCCGCGGGCAACGGCTCCATCGGCACCACCGTCGCCTGCACGTCGCGCTGCACGGGCACGCGGAATGTCAGCTCGGCGGTCTGCGCGGCACTCTGTGCGAAGGCCCGGTCGATCGCACCCCTGAGCCCAGGATGCCGCAACACCGCCGGCAGGTCGGCGCCGAACGCCGCTCGGGCCGCCGCATTGGCCCGCCTTACGCTGCGGTCGGCCGCCAGGACGATCAGCGGGTCGGGCAGGCGGTCCACCACCGTCTGGTCGGCGCGGCGCAGCCGCTCCGCCATCTCCGCCCGTGCCATCACCTGCCGTGCCAGCCAGCCGATCTCTCGGCCAAGTCGCTTCGCGCTCGGCAGGACCAGCGTCCCTGGCGGCAAGGTCGGTCGCTCGGCCCCGACACCGCGCAGCGCCTCGGACAGAACGTCCGCGTCCCGCCGCAAGGTCAGCGTGAGCAGCAAAGCCGCCAGCAGGGTCACGGCAATCGCTACCAGAGCGGGAAGCGGCGACGCCCAGCCCGCCAAAACCATCACAATCAGCGAGACAACGGGCACGCCTGCCATTGATGCCAGGGTGGCTAGCAGACGCATGGCGCTACCGAGAACAGGCCAGGGGGGGCTGGCCCCTGGACCCCCGCCAAGGGCCGGCGGCCCTTGGAACCCGATCCGTTTGAGGCGCGGGGGGCAGGGGTCCTACTTTCCCTGTTCGGGACGTGTATGCCGCGCCCGCGCCCCACGTTCGATCGCCGCCGAGATCAGCGGGTCCAGGCTCAGCTCCGCGCGCACAAATTCCAGCATGTCCAGCGTTGGCCCATGCTGCACCAGGTCTGCGGCCACCACCTCGCATGCCAGCGCATAGGCCGTTTCACGCAGGCGCGGACTAAGTGCCGCGCGGATCAACTGCCCGGCGTGCTGCAGCCCATCCTCCTCCCGCAGCAGCCGCACCGCCTGGTCGGTCGCCGTGTCCAATTGATCCGCGGTGAAGTCGCGGAATACGGGCAAGGTCTGCACCACGCCGGCCATCACCCCGATCTCGCGATCGGACATGCCGCCATCAGCGGCAGCCACCAAAACCATCGTGCAGACGAGTGCCTCCGGCGCGGACAACGGTGGACGAGCGGACATCGGCTACTCCGTCAATTCGCGGCGGAAGGTGATGGAACTGGCCCTGCAGTTCAAGCGGTCAGCGGCTCGGCGAGAAAGTCTCGCGTCTCTTTCACCGCTTGCGCAAGCCCCACCCGCCGGATCACCACGCCCGCCGGGAACGCTGAGAGCAGCCGCGTCGGCGCCTGCCGGTCCAGCAAGACAAACACCCCGCGGTCACCGGCCGACCGGATCAGCCGGCCGAAAGCCTGCCGCAGCCGCAGCCGCGCAATACGGTCGTCATACGACTTCGGATCGCCACCGGACAGATGAACCCGGCGCTCGCGGTGCAGGATGTCCGGCCGCGCCCATGGCACTTTCTCGAACACCACCAGACGCAGCGCCCGGCCTGGCACGTCCACACCGTCGCGCATGGCGTCGGTGCCTAGCAGGCAGCTTTCCTCCTCGGTGCGGAAAATATCCACCAGCGTCGCATTGCCCATCGCGTCCACGTGCTGCGCGTATAAAGGTATGCCGGCATCCTCCAGCGCTGGGGCGATGCGCGCATGCACCGCTTGCAGCCGCCGGATCGCGGTGAACAGCCCCAGCGCGCCCCCGCCGGACGCCATGAACAGCGCCCGGTAAGCCGCGGCAAGCTGGGCGAGATCGCCCCCCGCGACATCGGTCACGACAAACGCACGGGTCTGCGCCGCGTAATCGAACGGGCTCGCCACGGCGGCGCGGATGGCGGGCGACGGTAGATGCGCCGAGCCGACGCGCGACTCGGCGGCGGCCCAGGCGGTCTCCGGGTCGGCATCGCCCGAATCGCGCAGCGTGGCCGAGGTCACCAGCAACCCCTGCGCCGGCGCCGCCAGCGTGGTGGCGAACGGAATCGTCGGGTCCAGCCAATGCCGGTGCAGCCCGACATCGCCGTCGCGCAGCCCGTCGCGCCGGGCGAGGCGGAAGAACAGCACGAAATCCGGGCGCTGGCCGGGCTCGGACGGCGGCTCGGCCAGGCCGTTGAGCATCGCCTGCCAGGCGCCGAGCGGGTTCAGCGCGCGGCGAGCCAGCGAGCGGCCAGCGGCCTCGATGCGGTTGCGGGTCGCGGGGTCCATGTCCTCGGCCTCGTCGTCGAGCCGGGCGAGCAGGCGCTGGCGCAGCGTGGCGAGCGGCTCGGCGATGCGGCCGAGCGAGCGGGCCAGGCGGTGGGCTGCCTCGGCGAGGTCCGCATCGACCGGGAAGACATCGCACTCCATGGCGCTGCGCACCGGCTCCGGATAGGCGCCGGTCACACGGGCAAGCACCTGGCGGCGCACCAGCCGCAAGAACGCCTCGGTCGGATTGGGACGGCCGGCATCGATCCCATCCAGTTCCGGGCCATCTTGCGTCAGGCGCAGCGACCAGCCGGGGGCGGGCAGCGCACGGGCGGCCTGCAGCGCGGCGTCAAGCGGGGTTTCCAGGTCGGTCAGCCCGGCCACCAGGTCGTCCATCCGGCGCCGCAGACCGCGGGCGCGGGACCGGCCGCCCTCGGCGCCGAGCAGCCAGCGCCGCAACTCGGCGGTCTCCAACCCGGACAGCTCGGCCGCGAATGCGCTGTCGGCGGCGTCAAAGACGTGGTGGCCCTCGTCGAACACGTAGCGGCTGGGCACCGCGTTGTCGTCGAGCCCGCCGCCATACTGGAACCCCATGGCGGCCTGGCTCATGACCAGGGCGTGGTTGGCGACCACCAGCGCGGCGCTGCGGGCGCGGCGGATCGTGTGCTCGACGTAGCAGCGGCGCCAGTGCGGGCAGGCGGCGTGGATGCACTCGCCGCGGCGGTCCGCAAGCCCGGCGGTGACGGCGGCGCCGAACAGCTCCGTAAGCCAGCCGGGCAGGTCGCCGCCCTGGATGTCGCCGTCCTGCGTGACCAGCGCCCAGCGCGCGATCAGGCCGAGCGGCACCACCGGGGCGCCTATGAACCCGGTGGTCGCTTGCGTGACCGCGTCCTCCAGGTTCAGCAGGCACAGATAGTTCTCCCGCCCTTTGCGCACGACCACGCGGCGGCGGCGCTCCGCCTGGTCGGGGAACAGGCGGGCCAGCTCGCCGTCGATCTGGCGCTGCAGGTGACGGGTGAAGGTGCTGATCCAGACGGTCCCCTGGTTCTTCTCCGCCCAGACCGACGCGGGGGCCAGGTAGCCCAGAGTCTTCCCGGTGCCGGTGCCGGCCTCGGCGAGCACCAGATGCGGGTCGCCCCGGGTCTCGCGCGGAGCGAAAGCGGCGGCCGCGGCGCCGGCGTAGTCGGACTGGCCGGGGCGCTGCTCGGCATCGGCGCCGAGCATGGCGGCGAGGCGGGTCCGGGCCTCGGCCTCGGTGACTGCATACGCGGAGGGCGGCGGGGGCGGCGCGGCATCCTCCCATTCCGGCAGGCGCTTCCAGACCTTCAGGGGCTCCGCTGACGGTGTGGCGTTGGGCTGCCCGAGCGCGGCGGCAGCCACCGGCCCCCAGCCCCAGCCGCCTTGCCCCATGCGCGCCGCCAGCGCCGCGGCATCGCGGTTGAGCACGGTCGCCCGTCCGGCCGCCAGGCGGCTGAGCAGCGCGGCCGCAAGATCTGGCAGCAGCGCGGCCTCGGCATCGAGCCCGGCAGGCGGATCGAAATCCAGCGCCAGCGCGAGACCGCGCGGGGTTGGCACGGCGGCACGGGCGGGCAGTACAAATGCGAACAGCTCCAGCAGGTCGAAGCACGGGCGTCCGCGCAGGCCGAGGCGCTGCAACGTGGCGGGCGCGTGCACCAGGATCGGCGGCGCCATCTCGCGGAGCGCCGCGGCGGCTCGCTCCGAGGACAGCAGCAGGACCTCGCCGTCCGGCGTGATGATGGCCGCGCGCCCGTGCGCCGCGACGACCGATGGCGAATCGGGCAGCACGAGGTGGGACATCACGCTGATGTATCCAGGGTCACGCAGCGTGCGTAGACGCGATTTGCCCTGAGCCACAAGGCCGGGCAACTGATCGAACGCGGCGATTCCCGGCGGGCGCCGTCGCGGCCAGACAGGTCGTCGCCGGTCGCAACCGAAAGATTGACTACATAGCACCAACAATGCCTCCCCATAGGAAGACAATCCATAGGTCCATGTTTTTACGAATAGTTTAACGAAGAAACGAATAAAGTCAGACTCGTTTGTAACGGAGCGTCGGCCATGCGGATTGTTTTTGCCAGGCCGGGTGAATTACTCTACTGATAAGGTGGATAACGACTTCGTGATGCCAGGCGTAATTAGGTAATCAAGGGGCATGATCAGCCACAAGCGGTCTCCGGACGAACCGGTTTCACCACCAAAGGGCACCCCTGCGCTTCGACGCCGGGCCTGTGACAAGCGGGGAGCCCGGATGCTCGGGGCGGTTTGCGCGTTGCTGGCCTTGGTCGCCGTCGCAGCCCCTGTTGGACTCGGTGCCATCGCGGCCCGGGAACGGGCCACAAGGGCTGCGGTTGCCCGGGTCGAACATACCCAGGAGGTCATCGCCGCCATTGAGCAGGTCATGGCCGGTGTCGAGCACGCAGAGTCGGATGCGAGCGGTTTCGTGCTGACCGGGGACCCCACGTATATCGAGCCGTTGGGCCATGCCTCCGTGGCGGCTTGGCGCAGTCTTTCCGAGGTCCGGAGGCTTACCGCCGACACCCCACACCTGCAGGGCGATGCGCAACGCTTGGCAGTGCTGCTTCGCGACAGGCTGGCTGTGGCCGACCGGATCACCGAACTCGCCCGCAGCGGCGATGTCAGGGGCGCGGCCGACGTCGTGCGCGGGGGGGAAGGCAAACGTCTGACGGACGCCATCCGTGCGGCGACCGAGGACATGGCCGCCGAAGAACGGGTGCTCATTCAGAAGCAAAACGCCGACAAACAAGAGGTCGAATTCTGGTGGGCCTATGCCCTGACCGGACTGGCTGTCGCTGCAACGTGCGGCAGCCTGCTGAGCGGCGCCGCCCTGGCACGGTCTCTGACCGGTTCCGCCGCCGCGAAACGCGCCGCCGCCGCCGTAGCCGCGGAGCATCAGCGACTCCTCGACCTTGCCCCCATCATGGTGCGCGACTTCGACGGCACCATCCGGTTCTGGTCGGAGGGATGCCGCCGCCTGTATGGAATGACAGCCGAACAGGCTGTCGGACAGTCGTCGCACGAACTGCTGCAGACGGTCTTCCCGACGCCGCGCAGCGAGATCGAAGCCGCGCTGCTGCGCGACGGCGAATGGATCGGCGAACTGCGCCACGTTGCCCAGGACGGCGCGGAAGTGATCGTTGCCGCCCGCAAGGTCCTGCATCGCGCTGCCGACGGAAGCGGTCTCTCCGTCATGGAGACAGTGACCGAGGCCACCGCGCTGCGCCGGGCCGAGGCGGCGCTGCGCGACAGCCAAGCCCGCCTGCGGCTGGTGCAGCAAGTCGGCGGGATCGGTTCTTCAGACCGTGCGCTCTCCGAACCTACGGCGGAGATATCCGACGAGTTCGCCAATCTGTATGGCCTGCCGACCGATCAGACGCGGATCTCGCATGCGGAGTGGCTCGACCTGGTGCATCCGGATGACCGCGGGCGGGTCGCCTGCCAGGCGCAGGTCCTTACGGAGCGGGAAAGCGCGGTCGCGACACAGTTCCGTATCCGCCGCCGGGATGGGGCGGTGCGCTGGATCGCCATGCGGGGCGAGACGTTGCGTGAGAGCGGTGGCACCCTGCGGTTGATCAGCGCACACCGGGACATCACGGATGCCGTCGCTGCCCGTGAGGCGCTCGCTGCGCGGGGCGACGAACTGGAGCGGTTGGTTTTCGAACGCACCGCCGCTCTCACGGAGGCGGAAGCGCAGTTCCGGACTGTCTTCGACTCGCAATTCCAATTCACCGGCCTTCTCGCGCTGGACGGCACGATGCTCCTGGTGAACCGCACGGCGCTGGTGGCCGGCGGGCTCGCGTGCGCCGACGTCATCGGCCGCCCGTTCTGGGAAACCGGTTGGTGGCCACCTGCCGAGCGGGAGCAACTGCGCGCGGAGATCGTCAAGGCTGCCGGAGGTGCGCTGGTCCGGCGCGAGGTCAAGGTACAGGGCGCCGGAGGGCGGGGCATCTGGATCGACTTCTCGCTGAAGCCTGTTCAGGACCCGCTCACCTTGCGGCCGAACGCGATCGTCGCCGAAGGCCGTGACGTGACCGAGCGCCGCGAACTCGCCGATCAGCTCGGACAGTCACAGAAGGTACATGCCCTCGGTCAGCTCGCTGGCGGGATCGCGCATGACTTCAACAACATTCTGCAGAGCGTCTCGGGCGCCGCGATGCTGATCGAGCGCCGGCCCGAGGATCACGAGCGAACCCGCCGCCTCGCCCGCGCCTCCATCGCAGCCGCCGAGCGGGGCGCCTCGATCACGAAGCGTCTGCTGGCTTTTGCGCGCCGCGGCGAGCTGCGTACAGAGGTGGTCGCGACGGCCGAATTGCTGAACGGCGTGCGCGAGGTCCTCAGCCATACCCTCGGCACGGATATCACGGTCCGTACCGATCTGCCCGGCGGACTTCCGCCGCTGCTGACCGATCGGGGACAGTTGGAGACGGCGCTGGTCAATCTCGGCACCAATGCGCGTGACGCCATGCCCGACGGCGGCCCCCTGACGTTGTCCGCAGAGGCGGTGGATCTTGCGGACGGCATCCCATGGCCGGCCGGACTTGCGCCCGGGGCCTATGTGCGGATCAGTGTCGCCGACTCCGGCTCGGGCATGGACGCTGCCACCTTGGCACGCTCGGCCGAGCCGTTCTTCACCACCAAGGCGCCCGGCCACGGCACTGGGCTGGGGCTCGCCATGGTGAGAGGTTTTGCCGAGCAGGCCCGCGGCGCAATGACGATCACCAGCGCCCCCGGCGCGGGCACCACGGTCAGCCTTTGGCTGCCACAGTCGCAGACCGACGCCGTGTCCAGCCAGACCGACGAGAACGGTGTCCGGCCGATCCGATCGACCCCGGCCCGCATCCTTCTGGTGGACGACGATGACCTGGTGCGCGAGACCCTCGCGGCCCAGATCGAGGACATGGGCTTAGGCGCGCTGGTGGCCGCGAGCGGGTCCGAAGCGCTGGCGTTGATGGAAGCCGGCGAGACGGTGGACGCGCTGGTCAGCGATCTCTCGATGCCCGAGATGAACGGCGTTACCACCATCCAGAAGGCACGCGCGCTGCGCCCCGGGCTGCCATGCTTCCTGCTGACCGGCTACGTCGGCGAACGCGCCGCGGTCTCGGCGGGGGATGCGTTCACCCTGGTCCGCAAGCCCATCTCCGGCCGGACGTTGGTCACCCGTGTCGAAGCCGGCCTCAAAGCCGCGGGGCGGTAAGGCGGACTGCGCAGAGGGAGTCCTACCCCATTTGCTTCGACGACCAGCCATCAAGCCCACGCAAAAGCTCGCGAACCTTCCGGTCGATAAACAGGCCGACAGCCGCCGCCGCTGGTCAGGACAAGCCTGATACGAGCGGCCTGTTGACGGCCGTCCAGGCCGTCGGGCGCTTGCAGGGGAGTCAGGGCCTATGGCTGTTGGCTACTAGATTCCGCAGCGCGGTGACCGATTTGCATAGCGCGCTAAAGAAACTGGCATTGACAGCACCACAATGTGATGGCAAGAGAACTGGTATCGGAAACACCAGTTCAATCTGACAAGCAGGTGCTCGTGTGGAACGACCAAACGCCGCGCTGACGCTCAGGCGCAATAATATCGATCAAATACTGTAGCGGCCAGAGTGTGATTGTACAGACCGGTTGACGTAGGGCGGATAAGCATAGCGCCATCCGCCATTGCGGTGCCGCGGGCGGTAACGGTGGATGGCGCTGTCGCTTATCCACCCTACCCCGTTCCCCGGCCAATGCGAACATCGGACCAGGCTGCTGGTATTACCGAAACACCTTCACGACGGTTAAGGAAATCAACCCATGTTCTGCAACCAGTGCGAACAAACCGAACGCTCCGACGCAGGCGACGGCTGCGCCTCGACAAAAGGCGCGTGCGGCAAGGACGCCGTGACTGCCGATCTGCAGGATTTGCTGCTCCATGCGGTCGAGGGCGTCGCGCAACACGCCTGGGCCGCCCGGCAGCTTGGCGTCGTGGACCAGGATGCGAGCCGTTTCATCCTGTACGCCGTGTTCTCCACGCTGACCAACGTCAATTTCGATCCCGCGCGCATCGTGCCCTTGATCGAGCAGGCGGCAACGGTCCGCAACCGGCTTCGGGACGCCGCGGCGGCGGCCGCGCGCAATCTCGGCAGAACGCCGGAGACGCTGACTGGCGCGGCCAACTTCGAACCGGCGGCGGACCAGGACGGTATGCTGGCGCAGGCTGCCGGCGTCGGAGTCCTCGCCGGCCAGGACGTGGTCGGGGCCGACATTATCGGCCTGCGCGCACTTGTTCTGTTCGGGCTCAAGGGCGTCTGCGCATATGCCTACCACGCCCAGGTGCTCGGCTATGAACGTGACGACATCTATGCCGGCGTGGAACAGGCCTTGGTTTTTCTTGCCGGCGGCCCGACCGACGTCGAGGCGCTGCTGGAGCAGTCGTTGCAACTCGGCCGGCTCAATCTGACGGTGATGGAGACCCTGGACGCCGCCAACATCGGCACGTTCGGCATCCCCGAGCCCACGGTGGTTCGTATGACGCCGGTGCGTGGCAAGGCGATCCTGGCGTCCGGCCACGACCTGAAGGATCTGCATGCGCTGCTGAAGGCCACCGCCGGCCAGGGGATCAACGTCTATACCCACGGCGAGCTGCTGCCCGCGCATGCCTATCCGACGCTCAAGGCCTATCCGCACCTGGTGGGCAATTACGGCGGCGCCTGGCAGGACCAGCGCGTGGAATTTGCGCAGTTTCCCGGCCCGATCGTCATGACCTCCAACTGCATCATCCGGCCGCACTCCTCCTACAGCGAGCGGGTCTTCACGGCCGGTCCGGTGGGTTGGCCGGGCCTGCACCATCTGACCGACGATGATTTCGCCCCCGTGGTCGCATCCGCCCACGCACTGCCGGGGTTCACCGACGATGCGCCCGCCGAGACCGTGATGATCGGCTTTGCCCGCAACGCCGTGCTCGGCGTCGCGGACAAGGTTGTGGAGGCGGTGAAGGCCGGAGCGATCCGCCGCTTCTTCCTGGTCGGCGGCTGTGACGGTGCCGCCTCTGGCCGAAACTACTTCACCGAGTTCGCCGAGGCCGTTCCGGATGATATCGTCGTACTGACGCTGGGCTGCGGCAAGTATCGGTTCAACCGGCATGCGTTCGGCGAGATCGGCGGCATCCCCCGGTTGCTGGATCTGGGTCAATGCAACGACAGCTACTCGGCCATCGCTATTGCAACCGCTCTGGCGGGCGCATTCAACTGCGGCGTCAACGAGCTGCCGCTAACGCTGGTGATTTCCTGGTTCGAGCAGAAGGCAGTCGCCGTGCTGCTGACGCTGCTGGCGCTTGGGGTGCGCAACATCCGCCTTGGCCCGACCTTGCCCGCCTTCTTGACGCCCAATCTGATCGGTGTGCTGGTCGAGCGGTTCGGCATTCAGCCGATCACCGACGCCAAGGCGGACATCGCAGCGGCGTTGCAGCGCCAGGCCGCCTAAATCGTGGCCGCCACTGCGAAAGGTTGAAACGTAGGGTGGACAAGCTCTTGCGCCGTCCACCATTTGCGGTGCGGCGAGCGGCAATGGCGGATGGCGCAAGAGCTTATCCGCCCTGCGCGCTCCGGCCGACGATGGGGCAAAGAGCCGCCGCACCCCGCCCAGCGGGCGATCGCGGCGGCCTCCCCGGCGTCCAGGGGAGCGCCGGGGAGTCGGCTCCGGCGGCCGTCGGTATCAGACCGTCTTCTTCAGCGTCGGCGACGCCTTGAAGCGAACCGTCTTGCCGGCCTTGACCTTGATCGCCTCGCCCGTGCGAGGGTTCAGGCCCTTGCGTGCCTTGGTTTTGCGCACCGTGAAGGTACCGAAGCTCGGGAGCGTAAACTTTCCCGACTTCTTCAGCTCCTTCACGATGGCGGCCATCAGTTCGGTTGCCGCCCGATTCGCCGCAGCGCCGGTCAGCGAGGCCGACTCCTGGATCACCTGCGAGATAAAGGCTTTCGACATGGTCTTTCCTCGTGGATCGCGTGTTCGCCGCGGCGCGCTCGACAATGGAGACCATGCGAGCCGCAGCCCTGATCTGGTCACGGCACCCCGATTCGCCGCGTCGCTGCAACGTTCTTAGTGCGGCCGCGCGGATTGCGCCAGCCCCTCTACAAATTTTGCGAGTCGAGGGGCCTTCGAGGCGCGGATCATTTCGCCAGGCGATGCCAGGCGACGTGCGGGAGGCCGGGGCTGCCGAGGCTAAATCCCTGCCTGGGTGACAAACTTTGTGATGAGATAAGCCTCGATCGCCTCCGAACCGCCTTCCGACCCGTATCCCGAGTCCTTCACGCCGCCGAACGGCGTCTCCGGCAAGGCGAGCCCGTGATGGTTGATCGACATCATCCCGCTCTCGACGGACGCCGCGATTGCCTGCGCCGTCCTGGCCGAACGTGTGTAGGCGTAGGCGGCAAGTCCGAACGGCAGCCGGTTCGCTTCCGCCACCGCCTCGTCGAACGTGCCGAACGGGGCGATGACCGCGAGCGGGCCGAAGGGTTCCTCGTTCATCACCCTTGCGTCCTTGGGCACGCCGGTCAGCACCGTCGGCTCGAAGAAGTTGCCCTTGTTGCCGATGCGGCTGCCCCCCGTGCGAATCTCCGCCCCGCGCTTAACCGCATCGCCGATGAATGTTTCAATCGCGGTGATTCGGCGGGCGTTCGCCAGCGGACCCATGGTGGTGCCGTTCTCAAGCCCGTCACCCACCTTCACCGCCTTCGCATGGTCGACGAACCGGGCGACGAACCTGTCGTACACTGCCTCCTGCACCAGGAACCGGGTCGGCGAGACGCAGACCTGACCGGCATTGCGGAACTTCGCGCCCGCGAGAATCCTGCTGGCCACGTCGATGTCCGCGTCCTCGAATACGATCGCAGGCGCATGACCGCCCAGCTCCATCGTGGCCCGCTTCATGTGCGCCCCAGCCAGCGCCGCCAGGTGCTTGCCCACCGCCGTGGAGCCGGTAAACGAGATCTTCCGGATCACCTTGTGCGGGATGAGATACTCGGAAATCTCCGCGGGAACGCCGTAGACCAGGTTCACCACGCCCGCCGGAACGCCCGCATCGATGAAGGCGCGCAGCAACTCGGCCGGCGCGGCGGGCGTCTCCTCCGGTGCCTTGACGATGATCGAGCAGCCAGCCGCAAGCGCCCCGGACAGCTTGCGCACCACTTGGTTGATCGGGAAGTTCCACGGCGTGAAGGCCGCGACCGGGCCAACCGGTTCCTTGATGACCAACTGATAGATGCCCTCGGCGCGGGCCGGGATCACCCGTCCATAGGTGCGGCGGGCTTCCTCGGCGAACCAGTCGATGACGTCGGCGGCGACAAGGATTTCGCCCTTGGCTTCGACCAGCGGCTTGCCCTGCTCCAGGGTCAGGACCCGGGCAATCGCATCCAGCCGGTCGCGCAGGATGTTGGCAGCCTTGCGCATCAGCCTGGACCGGTCGAAGGCGGCGACCTTGCGCCAAACCTGAAAGCCCCTGGCTGCCGCTTCCAGCGCCCGGTCCAGGTCGGCACGGTCGGCATGCGCCACGCTGCCGATCGTCTCGCCGGTCGCGGGATTGACCACCGGAAGGGTGCGGCCGGCGGACGCCTTGGTCCACGCGCCGTCGATCAGCAGTTGAACATCGGGATACATTGTAGCGTCCCTCTTTCGGATGGTGGGCTGGCGAAATGCTTGTCTGTCATCCGTCCAGGCGCCGCGTCAATGCGCCCCGCCGGAGGGCGCGCCCTTGCGGCCCGAGAACAACAACGCCAAAGGCGCCGCGAGGAACGCCAGCACGGCGCAAAACAGGAACACATCCGAATAGGCGAGGACCTGAGACTGTTTGCCGAGTGTTTGGTAGACCAGGCCGACCGCAGCGTCGTGCACGGTGATCGGGGCGCGTCCCAGATCGGTCAGGGCCTGTTCGTTTCGTGCCACCAGCGCGTTGTACGGCGGGTTCAGCGGCGTCAGCCAGGTGGAAAGATGGGCAGACCACACCTGGGTTCGGTCGGTCACCATCGCCGTCGCCGCGGAGATGCCGATCGAGCCCCCCACATTGCGGAACATCGTGTTGAACGCTGCGGCGTCCCCGCCCTGCTCCTTGCTAAGGCTGCAGTAGGCCAGGGTGTTGATCGGGGTGAACAGAAAGGCCAGGCCGGCGGTTTGCGCGCAGCGCATCAGCATCAGCGTGGTGAAGTCGATGTTCGGAACCAGCGTGCTGCTGTAGACCAGCGAGGCGCCCATGATCAGGAACCCAGCCATCACCACGAAGCGTGATTGAACGAAGCGCATGGCGACGGCGACGACCGGGACCAGCACGATGACGACCAGTCCGCCCGGGGAAAGAATCAGGCCGGCGAGGGTCGCGTCATAGCCGATGACCCGCTGCGCGAATTGCGGGATCAGCACGGCGCTGGAATAGAGCACGAAGCCGAGCGCTCCGATCATCGCCGTGCCCACCGCGAAGTTCCGGTCTGCGAACACGTAGATGTCCACCACCGGTTTCTTTGCGGTCAGCAGCCAGGCGATCGCGCCCACGATGCCGGCAAAGGCAAGGCATGCCATCAGCACGATGAACGGCGCGCCGAACCAGTCCTCGTCCTCGCCGCGGTCCATCATCACCTGCAGACATCCCAGGCCGAGCGAGATCAGCGCCAGCCCGATGTAATCGACGCCGCTCGGCCGCCGCTTGGCCCAGGGCGGGTCCTCGACGAACGCCATGATGGCGAAGGTGGCGACGATGCCAACCGGAATGTTGATCAGAAAGACCCAGCGCCACGATGCGTTGTCGGTGATGTAGCCGCCCAGCGTCGGACCGATCACCGGTGCAATGACCGTGGCCATCGTGGTCAGGGCGAAGGCCTGGCTGCGTTTCTCCGGCGGAAATGTATCGAGGATGATCGCCTGCTGGGTCGGTTGCAGCCCGCCGCCGAAGAATCCCTGCATAAGGCGGAACACGATCAGTTGCGGCAGGCTGTCGGCAATGCCGCACAGGAACGAACACGCGGTGAAGGCCGTGATGCACAAAAGGAAGTAGCGCTTGCGCCCGAACACGCTCGACAACCAGCCGGAAATGGTCAGCACGATGCCGTTGGCAACGAGATACGAGGTCAGCGTCCAGGTCGCGTCATCGTAGCTGGAGGACAGACTGCCGGCGATATGCGGTAGCGAAACGTTGACGATTGTGGTGTCGAGGATCTCCATGAACGCAGCGAACGTCACTGTAACGGCGATCAGCCACTTGTTGCTGCGCGGCCGCCATTGCTGGCCGCCCTCCGCCGGTTCGCTCACTTCACGGAAACCGTCGGCTCGACCGAGATGCCGAGCGGCAGCGGGATCGCCGGGTCGAGACCGCTGTCGATCACGATCTTCACCGGCACGCGCTGCACGATCTTGACGAAGTTTCCCGTGGCGTTCTCCGGCGGAAAGGCGGTGAACTTGGCGCCGGAGCCGAGCTGCAGGCTGTCCACGTGGCCACGCAGTTTCAGGCCGGGATACGCGTCCACGGCGATGCTGACGGGCTGTCCCGGCCGCATCCGGTTGAGTTGCGTCTCCTTGAAGTTGGCGGTGACCCAGACATCGGGCTCGACCAGGGACATGATCTGCTGGCCCTGCTGGACGTAGCTGCCGCGCTCGACCGCGCGCTTGGTCACCCAGCCATCGCTCGGCGCGGTCACCACGGTCCAGCCCAGGTTCAGCTCGGCCTGCGCAAGCTGCGCCTGGGCCTGCTTCACCTGGCCGTCGAGTTGCTTCACCAGGCTGTCGGACTGGCCGATGTTCTGCTCAACCGGCTCCGCCTGCCGCACATCGGCCTGGGTCTGCGCCACTTGCGCCTCGGCGGCACGGAGATTGGCGGTGGCGGTATCGACCTCCTGCTGGGTGGTCGCCGCGTGCGGCAGCCTGATCTGCCGCTGATAGTCGGTCTGCGCCTTGAACAGATTGGCCTGTGCGCTGGCAAGATTGGCCTGCGCCGCGGCCAGCCGCGCGGGAAAATTCTTCCGCGCCACCGCCGCCCCATAGGCCGCGCCGGCCAACTGGCCCTGCGCGATCTCCAGCGCCCCCTGCGCCTGGTTGCGCGCCGCGAGGTAGTCGCGCGGATCGATGTGGATCAGCGGGTCGCCGCGGTGGACAAACTGGTTGTCTGTGACATCGAGGCTGGCGACATAGCCGTTGACATGAGGCGCCATGCCGATCGCAAACCCGTCGGTGTAGGCGTCGTCGGTGCCGACCTCGTTCCTGGTGGACCACCAATGCCAGCCGCCGCCGATCACCGCGACCAGCGCCAGCAGCCCGAGTCCGATCCGGACGAACGGCAGGGCGCGCTGGCGCCGGTTTTCGCGCTCGCGGTCGCTATCCTGATCGGGCGTGCCCTGCTGCGGCTTTTCCTGCTGCCGGGTGCGGTTCTCAGGCGGGCTTTGCTCGTCCAGCGGCATCTCTCAGACTCGTGCGGGTGATACCGGACATCTACGCGGTGGGCGGGCCGGTTGCTGCGCTTGCGGCGTCGCGATCCTGCCGAATTGAACGACTCCGCCGGGGTCAGGCGGGCGCAAAAACGGGGAGCGGCGGGCCGCCCTCGCCCGGCACGAACCGCAGTGTGACCTCCATGCCAATGCGGACGCTGTCGAAATCGCAATCGACGATATTGGTCATCATCGTCGGACCCTCGGCCAGTGTAACGTACGCGATGGCGTAAGCCACCTCGGCCCGCTGCATCACGCTGAACGCGTAGATTGCGCCCCGGCCCGAAGCTTCGATCCACTCAAGCCGGTCGCTGAAACAGAACGGACACAAGCCGCGCGGATAGTGGTGCGCCTTGCCGCATGACAGGCAGCGGCGGACCAGCAGTTTGCCGGCCGCGCAGCCGTCCCAATAGGGCATGGTCTCCGGGTTGGTATCCGCCGCACCGATGAACGACAATGGCCGTGCCATCGCTGCGTCACTCCCGTTCCAGAATCAGCGTCGCCGCGCCGTGACGGGTGCCGAGCGAGCCGCCGGTACCATGCGCCAGGGCAAGATCGCAGTTGGGGACCTGCACCATCGGATGCGCCTCGCCGCGGAGCTGCCGGACCGCCTCGATTACCTTGGTGATGCCGCCACGGTTGGCCGGGTGGTTGTTGCAGAGCCCGCCGCCATCCGTGTTGAACGGCAGCCGGCCGACGCCGGAAATCAGGTTGCCGTCGGAGACGAAACGGCCGCCTTCGCCCTTCGCGCAGAACCCCAGATCCTCGATCTGCAGCAGCACAGTGATAGTAAAGCTGTCGTAAATCGACGCGTATTTGATGTCCGCCGGCATCACCCCCGCCATCCTGAACGCCGCCGGACCGGACCAGCGCGCGGCCGTATAGGTAAGATCGACCTCGCCCCCCGACTGGCCTTTCACCGCCTCGCCGGCGCCGGTGACCGAAACCAGAGGCCGCTGCAGGCTCCTGGCAATCTCCGGCTTCACGACCACCAGTGCGCCACCGCCGTCGGTAATCACGCAGCAGTCGAGGCGATGCAGCGGGCTGGCGACGATCGGCGACTCCAGCACCTGCTCCACCGTCACGACGTCCCGCAACATCGCGTGCTCGTTGAATTGCGCGTGCTGTGAGGCGGCGACCTTGATCCAGGCAAGCTGTTCGCTGGTCGTCCCATACTCGTGCATATGCCGCTGGGCACACATGGCGTACATGTTCACGATCGTCGGCGCATAGGGAAACTCGAACTGCAGGTCGGGTTGGGCGGGGTTGCCGGCGCGCGGGGCCGTGCCGATCGCCATCCCCTCGCTGCGTGGCCGCCCGGCAAGCGTGATGAGCGCGACGTTGCATCGTCCGGCGGCGATCGCCTCGGCCGCGTGCGCCACCAGAACCAGATAGGACGCGCCGCCGATGTCGGTCGCATCGACGTGACGCACCTTCAGGTTCAGGTAGTCCACCATGGAGAGCGGACCCATTCCCGGAGCATCGCCGGCACAGAAATATCCATCCACATCATCCTTGGTCAGGCCAGCATCGGCGAGCGCGCCCCTGGCACACTCGGCGTGCAGCAGCGCCACCGATTTGTCCGGCGCCTTGCGTGTCGGATGTTCGAACGCTCCGGCGATGCAGGCTTTTCCCTTCAGACCCATGGTTCACTCCCCACATGACCTTTCCCGATGCGGCCCTGGCCGGCAAGTAACGGGCCGCACCGTGTGCCCAGGGGGAAACGAGGAGGCCGACTGCATGGACATCGCGACGCTGGTAACCCCGCCGCGGTCGCCGGTCCCGGACCGCCCCCTGTCCGTCCCGGGCTTTCTACGCGCGATGCGGTCCAACGCCCTCACGATGTGGCCTGACTCGGCGTACGTTGATGACGTCCAGTTTCGCTCGCTGTTCGGCCGCCCGTTCGTGCTGATCAACGCACCGGAGGCGATCCATCACGTTCTGGTTGATAACCCCGAGAACTACACCCGCTCGCCCGCCTCGGTTCGTATCCTGCGGCCGCTGGTCGGCAACGGCCTGCTGCTGAGCAAGGGCGAGTCCTGGCGGCTGCAGCGCCGCACCATCGCCCCCGCGCTGGCGCCACGTGTGATCCCCTTGCTGGCGCGCCACGTCATCGCCTGCGCGGAGGAGGCGATCGTTCGGCTGACGCATCAGGCCGCGGAGCCGGTGGACCTGCTGTCCGCGATGCAGCTCCTGGCGCTGGAGGTCGCCGGGCGTTCGATGTTCTCGCTGGAAATGACGCGGTTCGGCGCGGCCATGCGCGCCATGCTGGTCGAGTACAGCGTGCGCCTCGCACCGCCGCATCTGCTGGACGTGCTGCTGCCGCCTTCCGTGACGACGCTGCGTGACTGGCAGCGGCGGCGGTTTCAGACGCGGTGGATGGCGCTGGTCGAGAGCATGATCCACGAGCGGATGAGCCTGCCGGAGGTCGACTCGCCGCGCGATCTGTTCGACCTGCTGCGCGCCGCGCGCGATCCGGAGACCGGGCAAGGCTTTTCCCGGGAGCAGCTTCGCGACCAGGTGGCGACGATGATCCTGGCCGGGCACGAGACCACCGCCGTGACGCTGTTCTGGGCGATGTATCTGCTGTCACTCGACCAGGAGGAGCAGGGGCGCGTCGCGGACGAGGTGGGCGACGAACCGATCACGCCGGACACGCTGCCGCGTCTCGTGCGGACGCGCGCGGTGATCGATGAGACGCTGCGGCTCTACCCGCCCGCCTTTGTGCTCGTGCGCGCCGCGCTGGGTCCCGACCGCCTGCCCGGGTTCGACGTCAAACGCGGCCTTATCGTCATGATCGCCCCCTGGGTGCTGCACCGGCACCGCAGGCTTTGGCGCGACCCGGATGCATTCGATCCCGCTCGCTTTCTGCCGGACGCCCCGAAGCCGGCGCGTTTTGCCTACCTGCCATTCGGCGCCGGGCCGCGAATCTGCATCGGCGCGCAGTTCGCGCTGACCGAGGCGACGCTGGTGCTGGCAGCTCTGGTGCAACGCTTCCGCGTGGCGCTGGCGCCGGGCGAACGGGTGTTACCGCGGGCAGTTGTGATCACCCAGCCGGATCACCCGGCGCGCTTCGTGCTGGAAAAGAAGTAGGGCGGATAAGCTCTTGCGCCATCCGCCATCGCCGCCGGCCGCACCGCAAGTGGTGGACGGCGCGTTGCTTGTCCACCCTACGGTCCACCTCACAACGGACCCGGGCTGATCATGCGCATCGCGAGGGATGCTCAGCGGTCTAACTTCACGCCGAGACCAATTGGAACTTTGGCATCATCGCGGCAAGACGCCGCGGTGCTCTCGGTTGCGATGCCGAAGCGCAGCATGTAGTCGCGGAACTTGGCCCGCTCGGCAGCGCCATCCAGGCCGTGTTCTTCGAAGCGGTAACTATGTATCCCGTAGCCGCCGTTCGGCTTCGCGGCGACCAGCCGGCCGATTGCCGTCGCGGCCCGGTCCGGCAAGACCAAGCCGAAATGGCGATAGACTTCCTGCACCGTTGTAACCGGGTCGGAGACCAGGTCCAGGTAGTGGACATGGCAGATCGGCTCGGGCAACCCGGCATCGTCCCCTGCCGCCATCATGCGGTGGGCGCCTTCCAGCCAACGGGCGCTCTCCTGGCGGCCGATCGCCGCTTGGTCGATCCGGCGGGTGAACGGCTGACGCAGCACCTCGGTCAGTCTGCTGACAGACAGCAGCACCTTCACCGGATCGCGATGCACGAACACAAGGCGCGCGTCCGGATAGACCGCGCGGATCGCGTCCAGCGAGAACACGTGGTCGGGGCATTTCAGCACCCAGCGCGGGGGCACCCCGGCCAGTCGGCCGGGATCGGTCTGGTGCTGCAGATGTTGCAGAAAGCGCTTATGGAACCGATAGGCTTCGAGGTGGCCATCGGCATCCAGCCAGCGCCGATACGATGGAATCTGATGCGTCGTTTCGAACCGCAGGCTGCGAAATACGTGCGCGTTGATCTCGCCGCATTCCTGTGGCGATCTGGCATCCAGCGGATGCAACGAGCGAAATTCCGGTGCAAGGCGCTCGAACGCGCGAAGCTGCCGCTGCACCTTGTCGATGCGCTGGTCGGCGCCGCCGCCGGGCAGCGGATAGGGATAGATCGTCTCCCAGACCAATGGAGCGCGGTTCGCCTGGTCCCCCATCATCAGCCGGTGCAGGAAGCTGGTGCCGCTGCGTGGCAGTCCGGTGATGAAGATCGGCGCCGCGACCGGTGCGCGCAAGATTGCGTCATCCTGCCGCTCCTCATCGCGCAGACGTAGCAGGTTGGACAGAAAACCCACCACCTCCCAGCGCAGCGCGAGGCGACCGACCACCGAGAGATCGGCCTCCGCCACGCAGGCGTCGAGCAGGCGGCGGAGCGGATCGTCGAACGCCGTCTCGCCGAAATCGGAGAGTCCGGTGCGCCGTTGCGCGATGGTGATCAGCTTATCGGCCACGAACCGACGGCGGAGAATGCCGAACGTGCCTGCCATACCATCCAGCATCGACAGGGTAGCCGCCTCTATCGACAAGGGTATCCCCTCCTCTGACGAGCCCGGAATCCGACCGCCTTGGAATCGACAATAGTCCTGCGGACCAGCGATACTGACACCTCCACGCGGGCACAAGGTCGTGACCTGGATAAGGCTGTTTCACCCCCTCGGCTGCATGGCAGACTCCCAACAACAGCAGGTCCGCTTGCCGATCCGAAATCCAGCCCCCAGAATCGTACGTGTGTCGACCGACACTGAAACAGGTGACCGTGTCGCTGGCTTCTCGGGCGCGCTGCTTGCCCGCGGAAACCGGCGTTTGAACGAGGATGGCGAGATGCCGCCCGCTCCGATCGATCGCCGCACTGCGCTGCGGCTGGCGACTCTCTTTATGGCTGGTACCGCCGCGGGCGTTGCCCGCGCCCAGGCGAGTCCGGTCACCCAGATCCAGAGGCTCTGCGCGACTCTTGTGAAGATCATGCGCATGGGCCGCTCGTCTCCGTTCGAGCAACGTTTCCAAACACTGGCGCCCGTGGTCGACCAGGTCTTTGATCTGCAGGCGGTCCTGGAGATCTCGGTCGGCCCGACCTGGCGCGACATGCCCCCGGCTCAGCAGGCGGCTCTGCAGGCGGCGTTTCGGCGCTACACCGTCGCTTCCTATGTCAACAGCTTCAACAACTACACCGGTCAGCGGTTCGATGTGTCGCCAGAGACTCGCACCCTCGGCAATGGCGACCAGGTGGTGCAGAGCAAGATCATCCCGCCTTCCGGCGACTCGCATTCGCTTGATTACGTGATGCGCGAGGGCGAAGGCGATTGGAGAGTCGTGGACGTGCTCGCCGACGGCGCGATCAGCCGCGTCGCCGTGCAACGCTCCGACTTCCGCAGCCTGCTGATGCGGGGCGGCGCACCGGCTCTCGCCGCCAGCCTGCAGCAGAAGACCGCCGATCTCGGGGGCGGCGCCGGACAGTAGCGCCGCGGGCGGCTGCTCAGCCTGGCTCGACGGTGAAGCCCGCGTCGCGAATCGCGGCGGCGAGGGACTCCTGGGTGGCGGTGCTCTCTACGCGCACCCGTTTGCCGACGAGGTCGGCGGCAACGGCGGCCGCGGGGTCGATCTGCTTCACAGCATTGGTCACCGAACGGACGCATCCGTCGCAACTCATGTCCGGGATAAGGAACTCAGGCATTTGTGATCGCTCCGCGGCAGGGGCATCCCAACCGTCTGGTCCGCAGCATAGGCGAGACGCAGGTTACGATGCACGCGGCCCGATGCGGCGCTGCAGCCGCTCGAGTCCCCGGTCGTTCAGGCCGAGTGCGTGCAGGGCGGCGATCGTCTCGGCGAGATAGGTGGCGCAACTGCCGAGCGGACCAGCGGCGAGGGCGATGCGCGCGGCGATCACCGCCTCGTCCAGCCGGCCCGCGTAGCGTGGGTGGTGCCGGTTGGCGACGAAGGTGACGGCGCGAACGGTGCCATGCCCGGTCTCCGCGCGCACCCAGCGTGCGGTATAGGCACCGGTGAACATCTCGCGCCGCCATGCGAGCAACAGCTCGTTGCGGGCCTCTGCAGCCCGGATGCGGAGCGCCACGCCGGCGCAGCGCCCTCCGCGGTCGAGCGCCAGCATCAGCCCGGGGTTGTCCGGCGTGCCGCGGCCAAGTGGCAGCCACAGGCAATAGCCCCGATGCCAGCCGCGCACGCGGGCGGGGAGGCGCTCGGCGAACCGGATCGCCGGGTTCCACATGAGAGAGCCGTAGCCGAACAGCCAGGCGTCCTCGCCTGGGGGCAGCGACGCCAGCGTCGTGTCCAGGCTGGCCTCGATCTCGGCATCCGTGAGCAGCGTCGTTCCAGGCGGCGCGCGGAGCCTGGCCGCCCGGATCAACGAGCCATCGAGCAGGCCTTCGCGGGTGATGGTGATGGTCTGGCCGGTGCCTTGGCTGTTCTTCGTCATCAGGGTCTGGCTAAGCCATGCGTGACCGGTACCCGCTCAAGATAGCTTGGATGGCGGAAAAGTGCGCGTGCACGTGCGTCAATCCGGGCAATGCCAACCAACATCGCCATATGTACTAGTGGCGGTGCCTTGCCGTAGATCTTTGCAGCCGGCGGTGATCGTAAATCTGCGACAAAGCGGAGGAGTTCGTGGCAACCCTGAAGAGCAAGTTCGAAGCGACGCCTAAACACGCTTGTGCTGCCGACGTGCTGACCAACCAACGGTATCTTCTGTTCGCCCAAAGCGCCCAGACTTCGGGCCTTCAGCACGCTGCGACGGTGTTTCGCGCGATGGCGGACGGTTACTCGCATGCCAATGGCACCGCTGGTGCTGCTCGTACCGTGCCGGACGAAAACCGCACCTCAGCCGGAAGATTGGCCGGTAACCGGAAAAGTCAGGTAGCGCCGGACAGGGCATACAAGGTCTCATCAAGGAAGGTCTTGTAGCCCAGCGGATTGGCGGTTGTTCAATGATCGCGCTGCTTTCAGCGCGAGAGCGAAGCTCCGGCCGCCGTAACGGCGAAAAGCACCAGAATCGTCAGCCAATCTATGCGGTGACCAGCCAGCCAGGGGTGAGGCCGCCCGCAAGGTCAATACTCGAACCGATACCTCAACCCCACGCTGGCGCCGTCGGCGGAACCGTTGGACCCCGTGGCCGAACTGGTCCCCGATCCCGCCGTGGCCTCAAACTGCAATCCCTTGGTGATATCGACCTGCACGACCCCCTGTGTGCCCGAGCCAGTCGCTGCCTGCCTCGCGCCGACATAGACCCCAGGCCTGATGTAGCGGCCGGCCTCCACCGTCGAGTTGCCGGTTGGGCCGCTGCCGACCGACAAGCGATCGAGACCCAGCGCGCCGCGGATCTTGCCCAGCGGGTCAATCGAGCCGGTTGCACCCGACAACTGCGCCAGGGCGGCGGCGATCTGCGCCAGTTCCAGCGGGCCGAGATCGCTCGCGCTGCGGTGGAACAGGAGCTGCGCCAGCACTTCGTCCTGCGGTAGCTGAGGCGTGCTGGACAGCGTGATCTTCGGATCGCGTGCGCTGCCGCTCACGGTCAGCTTGGCGACCGTGGCGCTCGTGCTGGATGTGGCAACCAGCAGGAGTGACGGGTTTTCGATTCCGCCGCCGCTGAAGTCGATCGTGCCCTCGGTGAAGGTCAGCGTCTGGCCGGCGATCGAGAACGTGCCGCGGCGAAGCTGGAAGCCGCCGCTCGGCAGCGGCCTGGCGGCGGTGCCGGCGAGATGGACCTTGCCGCCCAGTTCCACGTCCAGGCCGCGGCCGCGGATGAAAATCTGCTCCGGCGCGTCGAGCGTCAGGTCGAGCGCGATGTCGGGCGGCGGGGCCGGCGGCGGCGGCGGCGGCTGGCCCGGGAAGCGCACCGGCAGGACCGCGACGCTGGCCGGCAGCTTGTCCGGCACCTGAATATCGGCGCGGCGGACATGGAGCGTGCCGCCCGCCGTGAGCTGGCCGGCGGCCTCGCCGCGGGCGAACAGGTTCGCGTCGATCAGCGCGGTGAAGATGTCGGAGGCGATCGGCCGCGCATCGTTCGCGGTGATGGTCAGATTCAGCGGGATGCCGGCGCCGAGCCCCACCGTCCCGCTTGCTCCCACCGTGCCCTGCCCGGCACGGCCGGTGAATTGCGTTAGCCGGATTGTGTCGCCCTGCGCCTCGACCAGTGCGGTGACCGCCGTGATGTGGGCACCCAGGGTGACATCCTGAACGTCGCCATTGGCGAGCCGGGCGGTGCCGGTGACCCGCGGGGCCGCAATGGTGCCGCCGATCGCGCTGTCCAGCGTGACCATGCCGCGCGCCCTCCGGCCCTCGGCCGC
>Ga0302151_10000182_pt1 | contig 39280 bp, 33 predicted proteins | sample I_Bog_N1_3_FD_192428 | JGI IMG/M metagenome (GOLD analysis project Ga0302151, IMG submission 192428) | Peat permafrost microbial communities from Stordalen Mire near Abisko, Sweden - I_Bog_N1_3 | ecosystem: Environmental > Terrestrial > Soil > Wetlands > Peat | place: Sweden: Abisko, Stordalen...
CGCGCGTTGGCCGAAGCACGCGTACCCAAGGAGAAACGCGTCTTCGGCGTCGGCCACTTCCTGCGGCCGCACATGGTGCAATTCATCAGTTGCACCCACGTGTTGTTCCAGGGCTATCAGACTCGTCAGACCCCGTTCTGGCAGCACAACCCGGTCAACTGCCGCCATGTGCACGTGAAGGGCATCTTCGCCAACAGCCTGGGGCCCAACAACGATGGCTTCGATCCCGAGGCCTGCGACCACGTGCTGATCGAGGACTCGAACTTCAACACCGGCGACGACTGCATCGCCATCGACGCCGGCAAGGGGCCCGATACCCAATACGGCGCGGCGCAGAACATCGTCATCCAGAACTGCCGCATGCAAAGCGGCCATGGTGCGCTGACCTTCGGCAGCATCATGTCCGGCGGCATCCGGAACGTCTACGCACAGAACCTGTTGTTCGAGAACAGCCACTGGAGGACCGATCCGCTGAACGTGGCCATCCGGCTGAAGTGCAGCATGAGCCGTGGCGGCTTCCTGCGCAATCTGCATGTGCGCAACATCGATATCCCCAACGGCATCCGCACCTCGCCGGGCCTCTACGCCAGCCGGCCCGGCTCCTTGGTGCCGGACAAGACCGTGGCCATCTCGGCCGGCGGCGTCATCACCATCGACTGCGGCTACGACGCCATCCTCGACAACGTGCGCACCCGCCCGCCCGAGGTGAGCCATGTGCACGTCTCGAACGTCAAGGTCGGCAATGTGGCAATGCGTGGCGGCGAGTATTCGAGCTACCAGGCCATCGTCATCATGGGCCCCATCGCCACCGACTACAACGGTCCGCTGAATGACCCGGCGATCCTGCCGGTGACCGACATCACCGTGAGCGATTGCGATCTCGGCACACCGGTCGACGACAAGCAGCCGATCTATCTTTTCAACGTCAAGGGCCTGACGCTGAAGAACGTGAAGATCGGCGCCAAGGTCTACAACGAAACGCTGTCGAGCTCAGCATGACACTGAAGAATATCGTTGTGGCGGGCCTGCTGGCCAGCTTGCCTATCGGCACCTGGGCTTCGCCTGAACCCATCCGCGTGATCCTCGTCGGCGATTCCACACTGGCGTCGCACAACGGCTATGGCGACGCACTGTGTGCGCGCTTCACGCCGCAGGTCACTTGCATCAACCTGGCCAGGAACGGCCGCAGTTCCGGCAGCTACCGCGCCGAGGGCCTGTGGCAGAACGTGCTGGATCTGCTGGCGGAGCAGGGCGCCGACAAGGGCATGTACAAGGCCACGTACGTGTTGGTCGAATTCGGCCACAACGACCAGCCCGGCAAGCCCGGCCGCTCCACCGATCTGAAGGCCGAGTTTCCCGCCAACCTGAGTCGATACGTCGACGAAGTCCGTGCCGCCGGCGGCACGCCTGTGCTGGTGACGCCGCTGACCCGCCGCAGCTTCAAGGGTGCTCAGCTCACCAACGATCTGCAGCCCTGGGCAGATGCTGATCGAGCTGTCGCCACGGCCAAGCGAGCACCGCTGATCGATCTGTTCACGGCCAGTGCCGCGGCGGTGCAAGCCATGGGATCGGCGGAGGCGGACACGCTGGCCGTCGAGCCGCCGCCGTCGGTGCAAGCCGCGCCAGCGGACCGCGATCAGCTCGAGGCCGCGACGAACAGGAAGAGCGCTTTCGACCACACCCACGTGGGCCCCAAGGGCGCAGACTTCTTCGCCACCCTGATGGTTCGGTTGCTGCGTGACGGCCTTCCTGCATTGACTCCCTACTTCCAATGAAGAAGCTCATCATCTGCACAGCAGCGCTGCTCAGCATCGTCACGGCGGCGCAGGCGCAGGATGCGCGCAAGGTCGTCGAGCCCACGGTGCCGCCGGCCTGTGCCGTGCTGAACGCCGCGGAGACCGGCCCCATAGCCTCGGCCGCCGACGACACGGATCGAATCCAGCAGGCCATCAGCCACTGCGCCGCCGGGCAGTCCGTGCGGCTGGCCGCCAGCAATCAATACAAGGCCTTCACTGCGGGCCCGTTCACGCTTGCCAGCGGGGTGACGCTCGTGATCGAAGCCGGCGCCACGCTCTATGCCAGCACCGACCCCGCACGCTACGACAAGGGCGACCATATCTGCGGCAGCACGACCCGCGGCAAGGCCCATGGCTGCCGCACCTTCATCACCGCCATCGACACGCAGGGCAGCGGCATCATGGGCGACGGCGTGATCGACGGCCAAGGCGGCGAGCGCATGGCCGGCAAGCCCGAATCCTGGTGGCAGATTGCCCGCCGCGCGCAACGCGAGCAGACCGAGCAGAACGTGCCTCACCTGATCGATGTCGCGCGATCGAAGGACTTCACGCTCTACCGCATCACCCTGAAGAACTCACCGAACTTCCACGTCGCCCTGTACCAGGTGGACGGCTTCACAGCCTGGGGGATGCGCATCGACACACCCGCCGACGCGCGCAACACCGACGGCATCGACCCGGGGTCGTCACGCAACGTCACCATCACGCACAGCTTCATCCGCACCGGTGACGACAACGTCGCCATCAAGGCGGGCAGCGCGGGCCCCAGCGAGTACATCTCGGTCATCGACAATCATTTCTACAGCGGCCACGGCATGTCCATCGGCAGCGAGACCAATGGCGGCGTGCGCCATGTACTGGTTCAAGGCCTCACGATGGACGGCACGACCTCGGGCCTTCGCATCAAGAGCGATGTGTCGCGCGGCGGGCAGGTCAGCGATGTGCGCTATGTCGACGTCTGCCTGCGCAACGTGAAGGCGCCGATCGATGTGGCAAGCGACTACGGCAAAGGCGCGAGCGGTCTTCTGATTCCGGTCTATGAGGACATCCTGTTCGAGAACGTACACAGCCTGACGGGAGGACGGGTCATCATCGAGGGCCATGACGCCGAATTTCCGGTGAAGGCGACGTTCAGGAACGTGCAGATCGACGGCATGCCGCGGTTCGACATCGAGCATGCGCAACTGTCGCCGGCAGAGAACTTCGCCAACGGCACCGGGCCATCCTGCGAGCAAGGCTTCCCCGCCTTCCCGGTGAAGGCAGAGGCGATCCCGCGCCCGCAGTTGACGGCCGAGCAGGCGGGACATTTCGCGTATTCGGAAGTACTCAAGTACGCGGGCGAGCCTGGCCGCGAAGCCATCGATCCCTGGGACCCGCTGGCGGGGCCCATGGCAACGGGCCAGCCGGACTACACGGTCGATCTGCACGCCAAGGCCAACGGCAGCACCGTGTTCAACAGCGTGCAGGCCGCCGTCAATCGCGCCGTGGTCGATGCGCGCGACCCGCATGCCAGGCAGCGCGTGCAGATCCTCGTCAAGCCCGGCGTCTACCGCGAACTGGTCTATGTCCCGCGGTCGGGCGCGGCGATCACCCTGTATGGCGAAGGCACCAACGCCGCAGCCACGGTGATAACGGCGAACCTCGACGCCTCCGTTACCGGCGAGGCGTATGCGGCCAGGTATGGCCCATTGTTCGCTGGCATGGATGCGTCCATCCGGGCGATGTTCGACTCGCTCAAGGTACGGTCCACGCTGAGCACCTTCGGCAGCTACACCGTCTGGGTGAAGAACGCCGGCTTCCAGGCTCGCGACATCACTTTCGAGAACGGCTATCGGCGCTTGCCGGTGTCGCCCTGCGTGGAAGACTGCCAGGTGGCCTCGGCGGCAGCGTCCACGGTCTCGCACCAGGCCGTGGCCCTGGGTATCGACGGGGCCGACCGCGCCCGCTTCGAGAATGTGCGCGTGCTCGGCCTGCAGGACACGCTGTTCATGAAGACGCAGGAGGGTGGCCGCACGGCGCGCGTCTTCTTCGACAAGTCCTACATAGAAGGCGACGTGGACTTCATCTTCGGCGATGCCACCGCCTTCTTCTACCGCAGTGAAATCAGATCGCTGGGCGCCCGCAGGAACAGCTACGTCGGCGCGCCCGACACCCATATCGAGACGAAGTACGGCCTGGTCTTCGACCATTGCGAGTTCACGAACGATGGCAGCGCCACTGCCCTGGCTGGCAACTACAACCTCGGCCGCCAATGGTTCCACGATCAAAGGTGCACGCCGTACGGCGCGATGGCCGTCGATGGCTATGCGTGCAGCCTGGCCGAGACCAGCGGCTACGCGGCCCCCAGGGGCACGATCAGCAAGGCCGTGCTGGAGACCGTCGGCAAGATGGTGGTGCTGAACTCGAAGATCGGTAGCCACATCAACAAGACGAACCCCTGGGCCGACTGGAACCAGAGCGGCAAGCTCTCCTTCCGGCCCGTGCAGTTCAGCTCCGATGACTACTGGGCCAACTTGATCGGCGCCGGTTTCAACCCCATCAAGGATCTCGGTTACGAGCAGAAGCCGTCACCGCCGGATATCTTCCTCGGTGAATACGACAACAGCCCCGATTGATCGAGGGAACGCACCCCATGGCCTCTCTGAAACGCCGCTCCTTCCTGCAAGCCGCCTCGGTGGCATCGCTGACCAACGGCTTCGGCGCCACGGCGCTCGCCACCCGCATTCCTGACGATCCCTGGATTCAGGCGCAGGGGATCATCGACCGGCTGTCCAGGCCGTTGACCTTTCGCAAGCAAGACTTCGAGGTGACCGAATTCGGCGCGCGCGTCTGTTCATTGGTGAAGGTCCAAGCCTTCGTTTCACATGACGACCAGGACCTGATCGACACGCAGGCGCCTGGCTCATTCGACTGCTACGAGGCCTTCGCCAAGGCCATGGCCGCATGCAGCAAGGCCGGTGGCGGCCGCGTGGTGATCCCGTCCGGCAACTGGTTCTGCGCCGGTCCGATCGTGCTGCTGTCCAACGTCCACGTTCATCTGATGGCCGGCGCCCACATCTACTTCAGCAACCAGCCGACGGACTACGCCAGGTACGGCGACTTCGACTGCGGCACGAACGGCAAGCTGATGCGTACCCGCTGGCAGAGCAACGACTGCCTGAACTTCGCTTCGATGATCTACGCCTTCGGCCAGGACAATATCGCGCTGACCGGCGAAGACTGGACCAGCGTTCTCGACGGCCAAGGGGGCGTGCCTTTTGAAGAAGGCGGCCCCTGCTGGTGGACATGGAAAGGCAACAACAAGACCGTCAACCCGGCCAGCCAGGGCACGACACCGGGCTACGAAGCCGGCAAGCCATCGGGCGCCACCTTCAACCCGAACAATCCCGAGTCGCTGGCCGCGCTGGCGCCTGGTCTCAGCGAAGCCGAACGCGCATTGATCCAGGGCGACGGCGAGCGCTGGAGGGCCGATGAGCAATTCCTGCCGGCCCTGTCCGAGGCTGGCGTACCGATCACCCAGCGCGTGTTCGGCCTGGGCCACTATCTGCGCCCTTCGATGATCCACGTCATTGCCTGCACCAACGTGCTGCTCGAGGGTTACCAGGTCACCAATACACCCTTCTGGCAGCATCACCCGGTGCACTGCCGCAACGTCGTCATTCGCAACGTGCATGCCAACAGCCTGGGGCCCAACAACGATGGCTTCGACCCCGAGGCCTGCGACCAGGTGCTGATCGAGCAATGCACCTTTGACACCGGCGACGATTGCATCGCCATCAAGTCCGGCAAGGACCTTGACACGCAATACGGCCCCTCGCAGAACATCGTGATCCAGCACTGCACGATGCAGAGCGGCCACGGTGCGGTAACGCTCGGCAGCGAGATGGCCGGTGGCATCCAGAATGTCTACGCGCAACACCTGGCCCTGAAGAACATCCACTGGGAAACGAATCCGCTGAACACCGCGATTCGGATCAAGACCAACATGAACCGCGGCGGCTGGCTGCGCAACGTTCACCTGCGCCACATCTCGATCCCGAACGGCGTGCAGACCTCGCCCTCGTTCTACGCCTCGCTGCCCGGCTCGCCGATCCGGTCGCGCACGGTGGCCACTGCCGCGGGCGCGGTCATCACCTTCGACTGCGACTATTCACCGCTGGGCGACAACGTCAGGACGCGCCCGCCGCAGGTCTCTCAGGTTCATATTTCGAACGTCACCGTAGGCAACGTGACGAAGAAGGGCAAGACGGCGTCCTGCTATCAAGCCGTGGTCATGCTCGGACCCGTCGCCTCGGACTACAACGGTTCCGCGCCCATGCCGTCGGTTCTGCCCGTCAGGGGCGTGACAATCACTGACTGCGATTTCGGAACGCCTGCCAACGCAGCCCAGCCGTTCTACCTCTACAACGTGGCGGGCCTGAGGCTGCGCAACGTCTCGGTGGGCGGCAAGGTCTACAACACGACACTGGCGGCTCCGGCCTGATGAAATCTCCCCGAACACCGAGGCCAAGCGCCGAACCGACTCAACTGAGCAAGACCGCCGTGGAGATTTCGGGCACCTGTCGACAATGGGCAAGCAGACAACCTATGACTTTCACCCCTCAACACCCCGGACTCGGGCAGGACGCATGTCGCCTGGCCTTCATGCGCACGAGTCTTTCGTCCTGTCATCTGGAGCCGATCCCTGGCCGACGCGCTCGCGCCACTCCCCGGGCAACGCCATGACCCAGGTCGCGTCATCGAGCGCCGCGACGGCGTCGGCGCCGCCGCGCGAGGCCGCGAGCCCGGCCACCCGCGTGCGCTACACCGTGCTCGCGATGATCTTCCTCATCACGACGCTGAACTATGCCGATCGTGCGACGCTGTCGGTCACCGGGCCGGCGATGCGCACCGAATTCGGCTTCGGCGCCGTGCAGATGGGCTACCTGTTCTCGGCGTTCAGCTGGGCCTATGTCCTGGCCCAGATCCCCGGGGGCTGGCTGCTCGATCGCTTCGGGCCACGCCGCGTCTATGCGTGCAGCATCTTCGCGTGGTCCCTGTTCACGCTGATGCAGGCCGCCTCCGGCTGGGGCGCGCTGGTCTCCGGCAGCCTCACCGCGGTGACGACGCTGTTCGCGCTGCGTTTCGCCGTCGGGCTTGCCGAGTCGCCGGCCTTTCCCGCCAACGCGAAGATCGTGGCGAGCTGGTTCCCGACCGTCGAACGCGGCACGGCGTCCGCCGTCTTCAATTCCGCGCAGTACTTCGCGGCCGTGGCGTTCACGCCGTTGATGGCGGCCATCACGCACTGGTTCGGCTGGCACGCCGTCTACGTCGCCATGGGCGGCCTGGGGATGGCCTTCGCGGTCGTCTGGGTCCGCTTCATGCGCAGCCCCGCCAGGCACCCGTCGGTCAACGACGCCGAGCTGAAGTACATCGCCGACGGCGGTGGGCTGATCGACATGGGCGAGGCGGCGGCAGGCCCCCTGCAATCGCGCACGATCGCAGAGGGGCGCACGGCGTTCTACCTGAAGCGACTGCTGTCGAACCGCATGCTGATGGGGGTCTACGTCGGGCAGTTCTCGATCAACGTGCTGACATATTTCTTCCTGACCTGGTTCCCGGTCTATCTCGTGCAGCAGCGCCACATGTCCATCCTCAAGGCCGGCTTCATGGCGTCGTTGCCCGCGCTGTGCGGCTTCGCCGGGGGCGTGCTGGGAGGCCTCCTCTCCGACGCGCTGCTCAAGGCCGGCTGGTCGCTCACCGCGGCGCGCAAGCTGCCCATCATCGGCGGCATGCTGCTGTCGGTCAGCCTCATCATCTGCAACTACGTGGACAGCGAGTGGCTGGTCGTGGGATTGATGGCGCTGGCGTTCTTCGGCAAGGGGGTCGGCTCGCTCGGCTGGGCCGTGGTGGCGGACACCGCGCCGCGCGAGGTGGTGGGCCTGGCGGGCAGCATCTTCAACATGTTCGGCAACGCCGCGGGCATCGTCACGCCCGTGGTCATCGGCTACATCGTCGAGAGCACCGGCTCGTTCAACCTCGCACTCGTGTTCGTCGGCCTCAACGCGCTCGTGACGGTCCTGTCCTATGCGTTCGTCGTCGGCAAGATCCAGCGCATCGAAATCCACAACGTCCCTGCCTGACCCTCGCCCAAGGAACCCCATGACACACGCCTTCCTCCCGCCACACAGGCTTGCGACACGCCTGGCCACGCTGCTTCTCGCCGCGGCCGGCGGCGCGCACGCGACGACCGTCGTCTACGTCGCCAACGCCGACAGCCAGGAGATTTCCGTCCTGCAGCTCGACAAGGCCAAGGGCACGCTGGAGCCGCTGGAAACGGTCAAGGTCGGCGGCTCGGTGATGCCGCTCGCGGTGAGCCCCGATCGCCACTTCCTGTACGCCTCGCTGCGCTCGCAGCCCTATCGCGTGGTGAGCTTTTCCATCGCGCCCACCGACGGCCACCTGACTCGGCTGGGCGAATCGTCGCTGGCCGACAGCATGGCCAACATCGACACCGACCGCAGCGGCCGCTGGCTCTTCGCGGCCTCGTACGGCGGCGCCAAGATCTCGGTCAACGAGATCGGCAAGGACGGCGTGGTCGGCGCGGTGCGCCAGGTGATCGACACCGCGCCCAACGCGCATGCGATCCACGCCGACGCCACCAACCGCTTCGTGCTGGCAACCAGCCTGGGCGGCGACAACGTGTCGATCTGGCACTTCGACCCGCAGACCGGCAAGCTCGCGGCAAACGATCCGCCGCTGTTCGCCGCACCGCCCAAGTCGGGCTCGCGCCATTTCGTCTGGGATCAGTCGCAGCGCTTCGTCTACCTGGTCGGGGAGGTCGATGCGTCCCTCGGCGTCTACGCCTGGAACGCGCAGCGTGGCACGTTGACCGAGTTGCAGCGCACCACCACGCTGCCCGCAGGTTTCGGCGGCAAGCCCTGGGCCGCCGACCTGCACCTGAGGCCGGACGGCCGTTTCCTGTACGCGTCGGAGCGCAGCTCCAGCACGATCTCGACCTACCGCGTCGACAGCGTCACCGGGCTGCTGCAACCGCTCGGCCAGACGCCGACCGAGAAGACGCCGCGCGGCTTCGCGATCGACTCGAGCGGTTCGTTCCTGATCGCAGCGGGGCAGGATTCCAACGCGGTGTCGCTGTACAAGATCGACGCGGCCAGCGGCGCGCTCGGTGCGCCCACGCACCTGGCCGTCGGCAAGAACCCGAACTGGGTCGAGATCGTCGACCTGCCCTGATCTCCGGCCCGCTCCGGGTGGTCGAGACCTGCTTCAGAGCTGGAAGCTGGCGACCACCTGGGAGAGTCGGGCGGCCTGCTCGCGCAGGCTTTGCGCCGCGGCGGCCGATTCCTCCACCAAGGCGGCGTTCTGCTGGGTCATCTGGTCGAGGTGGCCCACCGCGACGTTGACCTGGCCGATGCCGTCGCTTTGCTCGGAAGCGCCGGCGGTGATCTCGCCGATGATGTCCGAGACACGCTTGACCGAGCCCACGATCTCGCCCATCGTCGTGCCCGCCGCGGAAACCAGGCGCGAGCCGTTCTCGACGCGATCGACCGAGGCGCCGATGAGCACCTTGATCTCCTTGGCCGCCTCCGCGCTGCGCTGCGCCAGGTTGCGCACCTCGGTGGCGACGACCGCGAATCCGCGGCCCTGCTCGCCGGCGCGTGCGGCTTCCACCGCGGCGTTCAGCGCCAGGATGTTGGTCTGGAACGCGATGCCGTCGATCACGCCGATGATGTCGGCGATCTTCCTGGACGACGCGTTGATCTCGCCCATCGTCGACACCACCTGCGACACCACCGCGCCGCCGCGTGCCGCGACCTCCGCGGCGGAGGAGGCGAGCTGGTTGGCCTGGCTGGCGGCCTCGGCGGACTGGCGCACGGTGCCGGTCAGTTGCTCCATCGACGAGGCCGTCTGTTGCAGGCTGGATGCGGCCTCTTCGGTGCGCGTCGACAGATCCTGGTTGCCAGTCGCGATCTCGCTGCTGGCCGTGCCGATGCTGTCCGTGGAACTGCGCACCTGGCTGACCAACGCGCGCAGATTGGAGGTCATGGCGGCGAGCGAGCGCATCAGGCGGGCCGTCTCGTCGCCGCCGTCGACCACGACCTGGCGCGACAGGTCGCCGCGCGCCACCGCATCGGCCACATCCACCGCTTCGGCGATCGGCCGCGTGATCGAGCGCGTGAGTGCCCCTGCGAACAACGCGCCGAACAACAGCGCGGCGCCGCCGATCGTGAGCACCTGCCAGCGCGCCTCGGCCGCCGTGGCGTCGACTTGCTTGGCCGCCGCGTCGATCCCGTCGCGCTGGAAGTCCAGGAATGCCTTCAACGCGGCGACGTAGGCCTTTGCGGCGGGCAGGAACTGCTCGTCGTGCATCCGGCTCGCCTCCTCGGCCTGGCCGCCGCGCTTGGCGGCCATCATCGCGTCGCGATAGCCGATGTACGTCTTGCGCTTGTTCGCGATCTCGTCGAGCAGCTTCTGCTCGTCGGCGTTCATCGGGAGCGCGCCGAGCGCCTTGTTGATCTCGTTGCCGCGCGCCGTGGAGGCCTTGACCTCGTCGGCGAACAGCGCCTCGAGGCTCGGGTCGGCGCTCTTGGCGATGGCGCGACCGCGCACGACGCCGACCGCGACGCTGCGGAACCATTCTTCCGTCAGTCGTTCCTTGGTCAGCGGCGCGGCCATCATCCGGCGCGTCTCGCTGGCCACGCTCTCCATGCGCCAGGTGCCGATCGCCACGATGACGACCAGCAGGGCGAGGATCACGCCAAAGCCGCCACCGAGGCGAAGGCCAATGCGCATGTCGTTGAGTTTCAAGGGGTCTGCTCCAGGAACCGGAAGTCGATCAGGACGAGCCGGACGAGCCGGCGTGCGTCCTGGTATCGGCAGTTCCCCACTCGACTTGAGCGTCCGGCGGCCCGGGGGCGACTACATCACCGTCGCATGCGGATGCCGCGGGTGCTCCAGGGTGTCGGCGACCAGCGCCAGTGCGTCGTCGCACTGCTCGCGCGATATCGGGCCGCCGAGGCAGATCCGCACCGCGTCGGGCGGATCGCCGTCGGTGGAGAACGCCGCGCTGGCGACGACGCCGGCGCCCTTGGTGCGCAGCCATGAGGCGAACTCGACGACGCTCCAGGAGGATGCCAGCGGCAGCCACAGGTGGAAGCCCTCCGGGTGCGCCGTGAAGCCGTACTTGCCCAGGCGCTTCGTGGCCAGCGCCTGGCGCGCCATCGATTCGCTGCGCACGGCGTCGCGCACGGCGAGGGCCGTGCCGTCGATGATCCAGCGCGTGGACAGCGCCGTGGTGATGGGCGAGGCCATCACCGTCGTCGCGCGCAGCGCGCCCGCGAGGCGCTGCGCGGCGCGCTCGGTGGGCGCCCGCACGAAGGCGGTGCGCAGGCCCGCGCCGAGGCACTTGCTGAAGCCGGTGACGTAGTAGGTGAGCTCGGGGGCGAGCGATGCCAGGGTCGGCGGCGCCTCGCGCGGCAGCATCGAGTAGGCGTCGTCCTCGATGATCGGGATGGCGAAGCGCAGCGCGATGTCGGCGAGCGCCTCGCGCCGCGCGCGCGACATCGTGGCTGACGTCGGATTCAGCATCGTCGGATTGCAGTACAGCGCCTTCGGCTTGAGCGTCTTGCAGGCGAGCTCGAACTCCTGGGCACTCGGCCCGTCGTCGTCCAGCGTGAGCGCGTGCAGCTGCACGCCCAGCTGCGTGGCGATGGCCTTGATGCCGGGGTAGGTGAGCGACTCCACGCAGATCATCTCCCCGGGCCGCGCCAGCTGCGAGACCAGCGCGGCCAGCACGCCGTGGATGCCCGGGCACACCAGCACGCGCGCCATGTCGCAGCCGGGCAGACGGTGGCCCAGCCACGCCGCGGCGGCCGCGCGATCCTCGGGCGTGCCGCCGAAGTCCTGGTAGCGCAGCAGCGCGTACGGGTCGGCGTTGGCCAGCAGGTCGGCGGCGCCCGACTGCATGCGGGCGACCAGCGCGGGATCCTGCGGTTCGGGCGGCATGTTCATCGTCATCTCGGCGCCACTGCCGCCGCGCAGGGGCAGCGCCGGCGCGTGGCCCCGCACGAACGTGCCCATGCCCGGGCGCGAATCGACCAGGCCGCGCCTGCGCGCCTCGGCATAGGCGCGGGCCACGGTCGTGTAGTTGAGATCGAGCTCCAGCGCGAGCTCGCGCAGGTTGGGCAGGCGGTCGCGCGCGCTCAGCCGGCCGGTGCGCACGTCCTCGGCGATGAGTTCGGCGATCAGGAGATAGGCCGGCCGGTCGCCGACCGCGATGCGGCGCAGCCAGTGGGCGGACAACTTGTCGACGGGCATGGCGGGCTTTCGGGGCGTTGGACTTGATTGCATCTTCTGATTGCATCGAAGGTGCAATCAACGAGGCCTGGACGCAGGTTGCGTGCCAGAGCCCTGGGCCCCGTGACGCTCGCTCCTGGTGCCTTCGTAACGATTGATGGGAGGCATTGATCGCACCTCATTGCCTCGGGAAGGTGCGAATTTTTCGGCGCTGGAGGCCGGGAAAGGACCCTGTCGAGCCTCTCGACGGAGGTGTCGGAAAAAAGTTTCGGCAATGCAGGGCGCGGCGGATGGAATTGATCGCGACTTGATTGCATTCAAGGGGGTCGAGATCGATCCGCAATGGCATGTGGCGTGCATTGGAAGGAGGGCGCGCAAGTCCTCAACCGCCCTTTCCATCCAACGGAGTTCCCCATGCCCAAAGTCACCAAAGCCCCGAACCACACCGGCGACTTCCTCGTCGACTATGAAGAGAAGGTCTTCGAGGACGTCAAGGCCGAGCCCGGCGAGAAGGCGCTCGTCACCTTCCACACGGTCGCCTTCGAAGGCTCGATCGGCTTCGTCAACCTGCTGCAGGCCACGCGGCTGCAGCGCAAGGGCTTCGAGACCTCGATCCTGCTGTACGGGCCCGGCGTGACGCTGGGCGTGCAGCGCGGCTTCCCGACGCTGGGTGCCGAGGCCTTCCCGGGCCACCAGAACTTCAACAACCAGATCGCCAAGTTCATCGCCGAAGGCGGCAAGGTCTACGCGTGCCGCTTCGCGCTGCAGGCGCTCTACGGCCATGGCGAAGGCGCGCTGATCGAAGGCATCCGCCCGATCAACCCGCTCGACGTGCTGGACCTGGTGCTGCTGCACCGCAAGGCCAACGCGTTCATCCTCGATACCTGGACGCTCTGAGCGTCGCCGAGGCCACCATGGCGACTCCCCGAATCGTCCGCGTCGCGGCCGTGCAGATCGCGCCGGATTTCGACGCGCCCGACGGCACGCTCAACAAGGTCTGCGAGGCCATCGACCGCGCCGCCGCGCAAGGCGTCCAGCTGATCGTCTTCCCGGAGACGTTCCTGCCGTACTACCCGTATTTCTCGTTCGTGAAGCCGCCGGTGCAGATGGGTGCAGACCACCTGCGGCTCTACGAGCGCGCGGTGGTCGTGCCCGGGCCGGTGACGCACGCGGTGGCGCAGCGCGCGCGGGCGCACGCGATGGTGGTCGTCCTCGGCGTCAACGAGCGCGACGTCGGCTCGCTCTACAACACGCAACTGATCTTCGACGCCGACGGCTCGTTGATGCTCAAGCGCCGCAAGCTCACCCCGACCTTCCACGAACGCATGGTCTGGGGCCAGGGCGATGCATCCGGCCTGAAGGTCGTGGACACGCGCGTCGGCAAGGTCGGCGCGCTCGCCTGCTGGGAGCACTACAACCCGCTGGCCCGCTACGCGCTGATGACGCAGCACGAGGAGATCCATTGCGCGCAGTTCCCCGGCTCGTTGGTGGGGCCGATCTTCGCCGACCAGATCGAGGCGACGATCCGCCATCACGCGCTGGAAGCCGGCTGCTTCGTCGTCAACGCCACCGGCTGGCTGACCGATGCGCAGATCACCGCCATCACGGCCGACGCCGGCCTGCAGAAGGCGCTGCGCGGCGGCTGCAACACCGCGATCGTGTCGCCCGAGGGCGTGCACCTGGCCCCGCCGCTGCGCGAAGGCGAGGGCATGGTCGTGGCGGACCTCGACATGGCCCTGATCACCAAGCGCAAGCGAATGATGGATTCGGTGGGCCACTACGCGCGCCCCGAGTTGCTGAGCCTTCTCGTCAACGACCGACCCGTCGCCACGTCGACGCCGATGTTCGCCGACACCTTCCGGAGCCCCGACCATGACAACGACGACCGAACCGATCCGCACGCTTTCGCCCCAGGCCCGCCAGTTGATGACCGAGCTGCAATCCTTCGGGTTGCGGCTGGCTGAGCCGGCGTCGCCGAACGGCGGCGTCGCCAGCCGGCGCGGCGGCGCCGGGCCGTCCGACCACAAGGCCGTCACCGTCGACGGCCACACGATCATGGTGCCGGTGCACACCTCCAGCGCGTGGAACTCGCCGTTCGTCGCGCAGGCGCCCGACGCGCAGGGCCGCAGCGCGTTGACGCGCGGCAGCATCCCGATCGGGAGCATCGCGTTCCCGAAGGCGCCGCGCTTCTACGACCTGAAGACGGCGGACGGCGTGCCCTACTCGCACATCGCCACGCTGCACGGCGCGGACGTGCTGGCCACCACCGTGCTGCAGACCTGCATCCGCTACCAGAGCCGCACGAAGACCTGCCAGTTCTGCGCGATCGGCCAGAGCCTGGCGGCCGGACGCACGATCGCCCACAAGACGCCCGCGCAACTGGCCGAGGTCGCGGCGGCCGCGGTGCGGCTGGACGGCGTCAGGCACATGGTGATGACCACCGGCACGCCGCCCACGCCCGACCGCGGCGCGCAGGTGCTGGTGGACAGCGCGCGCGCCATCCGCGCGGCCGTGGACATCCCCATCCAGGCCCAGTGCGAACCGCCCGACACCGACGCCTGGTTCGCGCGCATGCGCGACGCCGGCATCGATACGCTGGGCATGCACCTGGAGGCGGTCTCGCCCGACGTGCGCGACCGCATCATGCCCGGCAAGGCCAGCGTGCCGATCGCGCGCTACCTGGAGAGCTTCGCGGCCGCCGTGGACGTGTTCGGGCGCGGCCAGGTCAGCACCTACATCCTGGCCGGGCTGGGCGACACGCGCGAAGCCATCCTCGCGATGTGCGAGACCTTGCTCGCCCTCGGCGTCTATCCCTTCGTCGTGCCGTTCGTGCCGATCAGCGGCACGCCGCTGGAGGACCACCCCGCGCCGTCGCCGGAGTTCATGCGCTCGGTGCTGCAGCCACTGGGGGCGATGGTGGGCGCGGCCAACCTGCGCTCGTCCGACATCAAGGCCGGCTGCGGCAAGTGCGGCGCGTGCTCGTCGCTGTCCGTCTACGAAAGCTGAATGCCATGGACACCACCCGCACGCCCTGGTGCGAGCTGCCGACCGCCTTCGCGCCCTGCGAGTTCCGCGTCAAGTGGGCCGACGGCGGCTGGGAGATCAACGAGGCGCGCCGGCTGCGCCGCGCGGTCTTCTGCGACGAGCAACACGTGTTCGAGCACGACGACCTCGATGCGATCGACGCCCGTGCGCAGCCACTGGTGGCGCTGTCGTGCGTCGGCGGCATGCCCGAACAGGTGGTGGGCACGGTGCGCATCCATGCTGCCGAGGAGGGCGACGGCGTGTGGTGGGGCTCGCGCCTGGCGGTGCAGGCGCGCTACCGCAAGTTCGGCCGCCTCGGCGCGACGCTGATCCGGCTGGCGGTGACCAGCGCCCATGCACGCGGGTGCAACGTGTTCCTGGCGCACGTGCAGCAGCAGAACCGGGCGCTGTTCGAGTCGCTGCACTGGCGCGCGCTGCGCGACGAGTCCCTGCACGGGCGTGCGCATGTGCTGATGCAGGCCGACCTCGCGCACTACCCGCCTTGCCACGACCCGCTGACCGGATTCGTGACCAGCAGCGCGAGGGCCGCGGCATGACCCACGAGGAGCTCGGCCAGCTGGCGGCCACCCTGCGTGCCGGCCGCGGGTTCGCGCACAAGCGCGACATCGCCGGCGTGATGGACACGCTCGTGCGGTCCCTGCCGGGCGGCGCCGCCGACCTCGCGCAGGCGGTGGCCGTGGGCGACGACTGCGCGGCCATTCCCGATCCCGTCGGCGGCGGCTGGCTGCTGTTCGCCATCGAAGGCTTTCTCGACGACTTCGTGCAGGCGATGCCCTGGTTCGCGGGCTACTGCGGCGTGATGGTCAACGTGAGCGACATCTGCGCCATGGGTGGCCGGCCGGTCGCGGTCGTCGACGCGCTGTGGAGCCGCGGCGCCGAGGGCGCGCAGGCGGTGCTCGAGGGCATGGCGCAGGCCTCCACCCGCTACGGCGTGCCCATCGTCGGCGGCCACAGCAACAGCCGCAGCGACCGCGGACAGCTCGCCGTCGCCATCCTGGGCCGCGCGAAGGCGCTCCTGTCGAGCTTCGCGGCGCGCGCGGGCGACACGTTGATGATGGCGATCGACCTGCGCGGCGCGTACGAGGAGCCGCACCCGTTCTGGAACGCGTCGACGAGCGCGCCCGCGGCGCGGCTGCGCGCAGACATCGAACTGCTGCCCGCGCTGGCCGAGAGCGGCCTGTGCGACGCCGCCAAGGACATCAGCAACGCCGGCGCGATCGGCACGGTGCTGATGCTGCTCGAGTGCTCGAAGGTGGGCGCGGTGATCGACGTGCAGGCGATCCCGCGGCCGCCCGGCGTGGCGCTGGAGCGCTGGCTGGCCTCGTTCCCGAGCTTCGGCTTCGTGTTCAGCGTGCGGCCCGGCAACGTGGCCGCGGTGGGCTCGCACTTCGAGTCTGCGGGCATCGCCTGCGCCGCCGTGGGCGAGGTCACCGCGGCGCCGCGCCTGTGGCTGCGCGACGGCGACGCGCGTGCGCTGATGTGGGATCTCGCTGCCGAGACCTTCATCACCGCGCGCGAGCCGCAGCGCCTGGAGCCCGCGCATGCGTGACTCCGCCAGGCTGGCCATCGCGCTGCTGACCCACTCCGTCAACCCGCGCGGCGGCGTCGTGCACACGCTGGAGCTGGCCGACGCGCTGCACGCGCGCGGCCACCGCGTGACGGTGTTCGCGCCGGCGGCGCCGGGCCAGGCCATGTTCAGGCCGACGCGCTGCGCCATCGAGCTGGTGGCGGTCGCCGCGGGCCATCCCGGCGTCGTCGAGATGGTCGCCACGCGCCGCGCGGCCTTCGTCGACCACCTGTCGCGCCGCATCCGGTCGCAGCGCTTCGACGTGCTGCACGCGCAGGACGCGATCGGCGGCAACGCACTGGCCGACCTGGTGGAGCGCGGCGAGATCGACGGCTTCCTGCGCACGGTGCACCACCTGGACGCTTTCGACGAGCCCCGGTTGATGGCCTGGCAGCAGCGCGCTTTCGCGCAGGCGAGCCAGGTGCTGTGCGTCAGCCGCACCTGGTGCGACCGGCTGCAGGCCGAGCATGGCGTGTCCACCACGCTGGTGAACAACGGCGTCGATCTCGCGCGCCACGCACGAGCGCCGGGCGCGCGCGACGCGCACGTGGCCCTGCGGCACGGGCTGCGCCCCGGCGCGCCCCTGTTCCTGGCCGTGGGCGGCGTCGAGGAACGCAAGAACACCGTGCGCACGCTGCAGGCGTTCGCGCGCGTGCGCGAAACGCGTCCGGGCGCGCAACTGGCGATCGTCGGTGGCGCCAGCCTGCTGGATCACGACCGCTACGCGCAGCAGTTCCGATCGGCGCTGGCCGCCAGCGGGCTGGCGGCGGGCGCTGGCCAGGACGTCGTGATCACGGGGCAGGTGCCCGATGCCGAGATGCCCGCGCTCATGCGCCTGGCCGACGCGGTGGCCATGCCGTCGCTGCGCGAGGGCTTCGGCCTGGTGGTGCTGGAGGCCCTGGCCTGCGGCACGCCCGTGGTCGTGTCCCGGCTGGCCCCGTTCACCGAATACCTGGACTCGGACGAGCAGGTCGACCACGCCTGCTGGGCCGACCCGACGTCCCTCGAATCGATCGCGCAGGCGATGCGTCGCGCGCTGGACCCGCGCCACCGCGCCGCGCTGGCCGCGGCCACGCCGGCGGTGTGCGAACGCTTCAGCTGGCAGCGCAGCGCCGGCGACCACGAGGCGCTGTACCGCGCGCACCGCGCACTCGCCCGCGCCCGAACCGAACTCACGTCCCACGACTGAAAGGCCACGCCATGCCCGCCATGCACTTCCACCTCCGCTGGCCCGACGCCCGGGAGATGCGCTGCTATTCGCCGTCGCTCGTCATCAAGGACCACTTCTCGCCGGGCGCGCGCTATCCGCTGCCGGTCTTCATGAGCGAGGTGCGCACGGCGCTCAACGTGGCGTCGGAGCGCGTGCGGGCCAAGTTCGGCTTCGCGTGCTCGATGGCGCTGGACCAGCTGGCCGCGATCGAGGCCGTCGCCGCAACGTTCGACGAGCACTCCGAAGTGGAGCTGCTCGGCTTCGAAGAATGACTTCCCCGATTGGAGAACCCCGCATGAATTCCACCTCCCGACATCACGCCGTCGTCGTCATCGGCGGCGGCCAGGCCGGCCTGTCGCTGAGCCACTACCTGCAGCAGCGCGGCATCGATCACCTCGTGGTCGAGAAGCACGACCCGGTGCATGCCTGGCGCGACCAGCGCTGGGACAGCTTCTGCCTGGTCACGCCCAACTGGCAGTGCAGGCTGCCGGGTTGGGAGTACGCCGGCGACGACCCGCACGGCTTCATGCGCAAGCACGAGATCATCGAGTACCTGGCGGGGTTCGTGAAGCTGGTCGACGCGCCCCTGCTCACGCATTGCGCGACCACCCGGGTGAGCACGCGCGAGGAGGGCGGCTATGCCATCGAGACGGCGCGTGGCGTGCTCACCGCCGACCAGGTGGTGGTCGCGTCGGGCGGCTACCACGTGCCCATCGTGCCGCGGCTCGCCGAACGCCTGCCGGCGGGCATCGTGCAGCTGCACTCCGAGCAATACCGCAATCCGCAGTCGCTGCCCGACGGCGCGGTGCTGGTGGTGGGCAACGGCCAGTCGGGCTCGCAGATCGCGGAGGACCTGCACCTCGCCGGCCGCCGGGTGGTGCTGGCGACCGGCGACGCGCCGCGCTGTGCGCGCTTCTACCGCGGCAAGGACGTCGTGGACTGGCTCGCCGAGATGGACTACTACGACATGCCCGTGGGCCGGCATCCGCTGCGCGAAGGCGTGCGCGACAACACCAACCACTACGTCACCGGCCGCGACGGCGGCCGCGACATCGACCTGCGCCGCTTCGCGGCCGAGGGCATGCAGCTGTACGGCCTCCTGAAGGGCCTGGACGGCAACGTGCTGCGTTTCGCCCCCGACCTGGCCAGCAACCTCGCGCACGCCGACAGCATCTACAACGGCATCAACGCGTCCATCGACAAGTTCATCGCGCAGCGCGGTCTGGCCGCGCCGCCCGCCAGCGTCTACGAGCCGGTCTGGAACGTGCCCGAGGAGCGCGAGTCGCTCGACCTGGCGGCCGCAGGCATCACCTCCGTGATCTGGTGCATCGGCTTCCAGCCCGACTTCTCCTGGCTCGAGGCGCCGGTGTTCAACGGCCGCGGTCACCCGGTCCACGTGCGCGGCGTCACCGCGCAGGCCGGCCTGTACTTCCTGGGCCTGCCGTGGCTGCACACGTGGGGGTCGGGGCGCTTCTCCGGCGTGGCGCGCGACGCGCTGTTCCTGGCCGAGCAGATCGAGGCGTTGCGGGCGTCGCAACCGCGCGGCCTGCCGTTGCTCTCCAGGGCGGCCTGAAGCGGCCGGGTACGCGCGGACTGCTGGCTCACCTCGAATCCCCGGGCGCGATCGTCCGTGTCAGGCTCGCCTGGCGACGATCTCGAGGTAGGCGCTCGGCACCGTCAGGGTCGACGTGCCGCCGACGTTCATCTCTTCCAGCAATGCCAGCAGGTCGCGCTCGAGCGCGGACGCACTGTCCGGCGGCAGCGCCGCGAAGGCCTTGTGCACCGGTCCGTACCAGTTGCGAAAGACCTCGACGAAGTGCGCCGCGGAGCGGTAGCGGAAGTTGAACGTGCGGCGCACGGCCACCAGCGCGCTCGAACGATCGCCGAACAGCGCGCGCACGTGCGCCTCGTCCCCCCACAGCGCCGGCGACGAGACGCCCGGCGGTGGCGGCAGGTGCCGCCCGAGCGTCTTGAAGAGCCGGCCGATGAAGCTGTCCGGCGTCCAGTTCGCCAGGCCGATGCGGCCGCCAGGCCGGCAGACGCGCAGCATCTCGGCCGCGGCGCGTGGCTGGTCGGGGGCGAACATCGCGCCGAAGGTGGACACCACGGCATCGAACTGGCCGTCGGCGAACGGCAGGGCCTCGACGTCGGCGACCTGCAGGGTGGCCTCGAGGCGCTCGGCGGCCAGCCGCTCGGCGCCGCGGTCGAGCAGCGCGGCGACGTAGTCCGTCGACGTCACCCGGGCACCGCGGCGCGCCGCGGCCAGCGTCGCGTTGCCGTTGCCGGCGGCGACGTCGAGCACGCGCTGGTCCCAGCCGATCTCGCACGACTCGGCGAGCTGCTCGCCGACGATCTGCAACGTGGTGCCGACGACGGCGTAGTCCCCGCTGGCCCAGGCGGCCTGCTGGCGGGTCTTGAGGGCGGCGAGATCGGTAGGGGCATTCATGAAGGTCTCCTGGAATGGACGTGCATCCAGTGGACAACCGGAACGTGGGGTGCGTCCTGACCGAGCGTCCGCGCGACCTGGCAGTGCGTCCGAACCGGCAAACGCACCGCCCGCGGCGTCGCGCCGAGCCGCACAATGCGGCATCGTCCCGGCAAGGAGCATGGCGATGGACCTGCGAGCGGTGGCTGACGCCTTGGCGCGTCTAGAGAAGGTATTGCGGCGGCGGCCGGAGGCCGGACTGTCGGACGACGCGACGGCTTTCGCGAGCTGGAGCGGCCAGGGCCATGCCTTGCGTGTCGTCTGCCGGCATCCGAACGGTCGCGAGGTGCAGACCGACCTGCCCGTCGCCCTCGGCGGCAGTGGCGACGAGGTCTCCCCGGGATGGCTCTATCGTGCGGGCCTGGCCTCGTGCGCGACGAGCTCCATCGTCCTGCTCGCCGCGTCCGAGGGCGTCGCGTTGACGCGTCTCGAGGTCGACGCGGCGAGCCGCACCGATGCGCGGGGGCTGCTCGGACTGGAAGACGAGCGCGACGGCGAGGTCAACCCTGCGCCCACGGCCCAGCACCTGGTCGTGCGCATCGCCGCCGACGGCGCGACGCAGGCCCAGCTGCAGGCCTTCGTGGAACGTGCATTGCGGCGTTCGCCGATCCCGCGCGCCGTTTCGCACACCGGGCTTGCGGTGCAGGTCGAGGCCGCTTGATGGACGCGCTGTCGCAGACCCTGCGCGTCGTCCACCTCGTTGGCGCGATGTTCCTGCAGGCGCGCTTCACGGCGCCGTGGTGCTATCAGTCGCCGCGGGCCGACGTGGCGGCGCCGCTGCTGGAGCCTCAGGCCGAGCGCGTGATCATCTTCCACCTGATCACCGAGGGCGAATGCTTCGTGGAGATGCCCGACGCGCCCCCGGTGCTGCTGATGGGGGGCGACGTGGTGCTGTTCCCGCACGGCGACGCGCACCGCATGGCCTCGCAGCCGGGCGTGCCGCCGGCCACGGGGGCGCGCCTGTCCGAGGTGCTGTCGCGGCGTCCTCGCGCGCTGGCCTATGGGGGCGGCGGTGCGGCCACGAAGCTGGTGTGCGGCTATCTCGCGTGCGACGACCGCCTTGCACGCATGCTGCTGAGCGGATTGCCGCCGTTGTTGCGGGTCAACGTGCGAGGCTCGCCCGCGGGTCTCTGGCTGGAGGCGTCGGTGCGCTATGCGCTGGCCGAGGCGCGTTCGCCTCGGCCGGGTGGCGAAGGCGTGCTCGCGAAACTCGCCGAAGTCCTGTTCATCGAGGCGCTGCGCCTGGTCATGCGCGATCCTGCGCGGCCGCCGGATGGCTGGCTGGCGGGCGTCGGTGACCGCGTCGTCGGAGCGGCGCTGGCGGCGCTGCATGAGCATCCGTCCAAGGCCTGGTCGCTGGACGAGCTGGCACGTGCCGCGCACAGTTCGCGCTCGGTGCTGGCGGAGCGCTTCCAGGAACTCGTGGGCCAGTCGCCGATGCAGTACCTGACGAAGTGGCGCATGCTCCTGGCCACGAACCTGCTTCGGCGCAGCAACGTGCCGCTGGCGCGCATCGCCGAGGAGATCGGGTACCAGAACGACACCGCGTTCAGCCGGGCATTCCGGCGCGAGTTCGGCGTGCCGCCCGCGGCCTGGCGCAAGTCCCGACTGGAATCCACGACGGTCGACTGACACGGCCGGCGCGCGCGATCGGCTCGGCGCCCTTCGCGATGGACTGCACGGTCTGCGGGTCGCAGCTGGCCAGGGCCAGCGGGACCGACATCAGGCGATCTTCGAGAAGCGCTCGCGCGAGGCGCCGTCCGTGAGGTAGCGGTCGAAGACGAGCGCGACCGCGCGCACCACGAACCAGCCGCTGCGCGTGACCTGGATCGCGTCGGCCGACAGCGTGACGAGGCCATCGGCCGCCAGGGGTGCGAGCCGCGCCAGCTCGTCGGCGAAGGCCGTGGCCATGTGCAGGCCGTGCGCGTGCTCGACGGCGGCGAACTCCACGCGGCCGTGGCACATCAGCGCCATGATGATGTCGCGCCGCACGAGATCGTCGTTGGCCAGCGTCAGCCCGCGCGCCACCGGCAGCCGGCCCGCCTCCAGCGCCGCGGTGTACTCGGGCAGCGTCTTCGCGTTCTGGTAGTAGCTGGTTCCCACGCGGCCGATGGCCGACACGCCCAGCCCGATGAGATCGCAGTCGGGATGCGTGCTGTAGCCCTGGAAGTTGCGATGCAGCCGGCCTTCACGCTTGGCCGCGGCCAGCGCGTCGCCAGGCAGCGCGAAGTGATCCATGCCGATGTAGTCGTAGCCCTCGGCCTGGAAGCCGGCCATCGCGGCGGCCAGCATCGACAGGCGCTGCGCCGGTGCGGGCAGCTCGCTGCCGACGATGCGGCGTTGCGGCTTGAAGCGCTCGGGCAGGTGGGCGTAGGCGTACAGCGCGATGCGGTCGGGCCGCAGCGACGCGATCTGGGCAATGGTGCGTTCGAAGCTCTCCGGCGTCTGCCGCGGCAGGCCGTAGATGAGGTCGGCGTTGATCGATGCGAAGCCCAGTTCGCGTGCGTCGGCCATCAGGTCGTGCACACTGTCGAACGACTGCACGCGGTGCACGGCCTGCTGCACGTCGGCGTCGAAGTCCTGCACGCCGAAGCTGAGGCGGTTGAAGCCGAGGCCGCGCAGGTGGGCCAGGCGCGCGGGCGTGACGGTGCGCGGGTCGACCTCGATGGAGATCTCGGCCTGCGGCGCCACGAAGAACGCGTTGCGCACGGCCGCCATCAGCTCGGAGAGTTCGGCGTCCGACAGGAAGGTGGGCGAGCCGCCGCCCAGGTGGATCTGCGCCACGGAACGCTGCCAGCCGATCGCGTCGGTGACGAGGTCGAGCTCGGTGGCCAGCGCGTCGAGGTACGACGCCGCGCGCTCGTGGTGCTTCGTCACGATCTTGTTGCACGCGCAGTAGTAGCACACCGACTCGCAGAACGGCACGTGGATGTACAGCGACAGCGGCGTGGCGGCGCCGGCCTCGTCGAGGCGGCGGCGCTGCGCGAAGACCTCGCCGAGCCGGTCGGCGTCGAACGCGTCGAAACGATCGGCGGTCGGGTACGAGGTGTAGCGCGGGCCGGGGCCGTCCATGCGCTGGAGGAGCGCCTGCGGCGGCACGAGGGAGATCGGGGTGGCGTCGGTCATGGCCAGCCATGGTGCGGTCGTCGCGCGCTGCCAGGCTTGCGCTGGATCAATCCGGTGGGCGCGCGTCCGGGTCGATCCACGGGAGCGCCTACGCGCGCACCACGGGCATCTCGTCCCAGCGCGTCGTGTAGCGCGGCGAGCGGCGCTCCTGCTTCGTGGCCCACACGCGCACCTCGGCACCGTTGCTGGCCAGCGCCTGGCTGCCCAGGCGCACGGAATCGCGGCCGAAACGGTGGTTCAGCGCGTCCATCGCCGACATCAGCTTGACGCGCGCGGCATCCGACGGCGCGGCAGACTCCGGCGCCGACGACGAGAACAGGTCCAGCTCGCCCTGCTCGTGGCCCGCCGGTCGCAGCTCGGACAGCACCGCGCCGGCCTTGGCGTAGCGGAAGCCCGCGCGGAACTGCGTGCGCGCGGCGGTGGTGGCCGCGGCCACCAGCACGGCCGTGTCGCTCGTCGGCCGCACCAGCGGCACCGACACGTTGACGCTGTGCTGGCGGTCGCTCTGGCGGAACGGGCTGGTCATGAAGAACAGCCCGATCGCGCCCGCCACGCTGCCCTGCTCGCGCAGGCGCTCGGCCGCGCGCGAGGCGAACTCGCTCACCGCCTCCACGATGCCCTCGACGTGCGTGATGGGCGCGCCGAAGGAGCGCGAGACGAGGATCTGCTGGCGCGGCGGCGGCGCGTCGTCCACGTCCATGCACGAGGTGCCGCGCAGCTCCAGCAGCGTCTTCTCCAGGGTGACGGAGAACGACGCGCGCAACGTGGACGCCTGCGTGCGCACCAGGTCCCGCACGGTCGAGATGCCGCCCGCCTTGAGCCGCTCCGCGGTGCGCCGGCCCACGCCCCAGACGCAGCGCACGTCGGTGGCGGCGAACAGCGCGTCGAGCTCGTGCGGCGCCAGCACGCCGAAGTCGCAGACCTGGGCCAGGCGGGCCGGGTACGAGCCCGGCGTCCTGTCGGCCGTCTTGGCGATGTGGTTGGCCAGCTTGGCCAGCGTCTTGGTGGCGCCGAAGCCCACGCTGGTGGGCAGGCCGGTCTCGCGCAGGATGGCAGAGCGCATCGCGCGGCCCGTGGCCACCAGGTCGTCGCGCAGGCCGCCGAAGTCGAGGAAGGATTCGTCGACGCTGTAGACCTCCTGGCGCGGCGCGTAGCGCGCCTCGATGTCCATCATGCGCGCGCTCATGTCGGAGTAGAGCTCGTGGTTGGCGGACACCGCGATCAGCCCGGCGCTCTTCTCGAGATGGCGCACCTTGAACCAGGGCTCGGCCATGCCCACGCCCAGGTCCTTGGCCTCGTTGCTGCGCGCGATGCAGGCGCCGTCGTTGGAGCTCAGCACGACGACCGGACGACCCACCAGCCAGGGCGCGAACACGCGCTCGCAGCTGACGTAGAAGTTGTTGCCGTCGACGAGCGCATACATCTCATGAGAAACAAAACAGTGTCGGCAGGTCGCCGACGCATCGACCTCGTCGTCCTGCGCGAAGTCGCAGGATCCCCCCGGGCGAATCGCTTCCAACTCGTGGATCCTGCGACTTCGCGCAGGATGACAGGCTGGCACTGCGCGTTTCTTCGCGAACACCGGGCACATTCATGGGCTTGGGATGCTCAGAAGGCGAGGGTCTTGATGACCGTGGTCACCACGCCCCACACCTCCAGCGGCGCCTCGTCGGTGAGGGCGATGGGCGACGTGACGCCGTCGGCCGCCACGAGGCGCATCGTCGCGGGGCCTGCGTGCCGGCCGGGCGCGCGCTCGAGCCGCCGGCACAGCAGCTCGCCTTCGACGACCGCGATGACCACCGCGCCCGGCGCGGCCGTGATGGCGCGGTCGACCAGCAGCACGTCGCCGTCGGCGATGCCCGCCTCGTGCATCGCGGCGCCGGCGGCGCGCATCACGAAGGTGGCGTCGGGGTGGCGGATGAGGGCGTCGTTGAGGTCGATGCGCCGCACCGTGGAGTCGGTGCCCGGCGAGCCGAAGGCGCTCGACGTGCGCCGGGCCGCGGGCGCGGTGGCCCCGTCGTCCCGGCCGGCGCGGGCGCCGTTCTCGAAATCGGCTGAACTGGTCATCCATACAGTGTAGCGCCGCGAGCTCGCCGGTCGATCGGCCGGCCGCTTGTGGTGGAATGAGACGACCCGGGCCGAGGCTCGCGACGCCTGTCTCCATGTCTGCCATCGTCGACAGTTTCTTTCCGCTTCTCGCGCTGATCTTCCTGGGCTGGTTCCTGCGTCGCCGCGGCCTGATGGGGCCCGGGGCGGCGCGCGAACTCACTGCCTTCGTCGTCTGGCTCGCGCTGCCGGCGCTGCTGTTCGAGGCCATCTCCGGCGCGTCGCTGCGCCAGTTCTGGCAGCCGCAGTTCGTCATCTCCTACGCGGGCGCGATGGTGCTCACCTTCCTCGCCGCGTTCTGGTGGCTGCCGCGCACGCAATCGTTCGCCGATCGCTGCCTGGACAGCTTCGGTGCCACCTACGCGAACTCGGGCTTCATCGGCATCCCGCTGAGCGTGCTGCTGCTCGGCCGCGAGGCCCTGATCCCGGCGACGATCGCCACGCTGCTGACGGCGGTGCTCCTGTTCGCCGTGGGCATCGTGCTGCTGGAGGTCGGTGGGGGCGCGTCCGGCGCGTCCGGTGCGTCACCGCTCGCCTCGCTGGGCAAGGCCTTGCGCGCGGTGGCGCGCAATCCGCTGGTGGTGGCCACCGTGCTGGGCAGCCTGTGGTCGGCCACCGGCTGGACGATGCCCAACGCGCCGCACCGGCTGCTGGAACTGCTGGCCGGCGCGGCAGGGCCGTGCGCGCTCGTGTCCATCGGCGCGCTGCTGGCACAGCCGGTGCCGGCAGGCGCGCAGGCGACGCCCCTCGCGCCGGTGGTCGTCGCCAAGCTGCTCGTGTTGCCCGCGATCTGCGCGCTGCTTGCGATCGCGGTGTTCCACCTGCCGCCGGTGTGGGCGACAACGGCCGTTCTGCTGAACGCGTTGCCCACGGGCACCGGCCCGTTCATGCTGGCCGAGTTCTACGCGCGCGACGTGGCGCGCGCGTCGCGCATCATGTTCGTCACCACGATGCTGTCGCTGGTGAGCGTGCCGGTGTGCATCGCGCTGCTGCGCTAAGGCGCCTCCGTTGCGGGAATGACCGCCGTCGCCCACGGGCCGTGCAAACGCCAGCCGATGGACTCGTAGAGCGCGCGGCCGGCCGGCGTGGCCACGAGCACGCCCGCGTGACGCCCGTGCGCATGCGCGATCGCCTGTAACGCGCGCATGACCGCCTGGCCCAATCCCAGGCGGCGGTGGCCGGGATCGGTGACGATGCGGTCGTAGATGGCGAAGCGGTCGTCCAGCGCCAGGTGTCCCGCGGCCGCGATGCCGCCGTCGGGCGCCCGCACCTGGACGTGGGCGCGCCGCGTGCGCGCGGCGGCGGCGTCGTCGTCGATGTGCAGCGAATAGCCGGCTGGCAGGTCGGCGCGGGCGCGGAACGGCGCGTCGCCGCAGGTCATCATGAAGCCGTCGGGCTGCAGTTCCCACGACGCGGGCAGCAGCGCACGCAACTCGTCGGCGCTGGCGCCGGCCTTGAGCAGGACCCAGGGCGTGGAGATCGTGGCGCCCAGTTCGCGCAGGGTGGGGGAGGCCCGCTCGAACACGTAGCGCGCCACCTGCTTCGGCTGGCCCACGAGGATGCGCCAGCCGTCGGCGTGCGGCAGCGGCGGCGCCACCTCTCGGGTGATGGCCCAGCCGCGGATCCAGGCGTTGAAGATATCGGTACGGGCAGTCGTCGTCGGCATGCGCGCGATCATAGCCAGCGCGCTCAGAGGATCATCGGCGTGCAGCGGTGCAGGTCCCGGGGCCGTTCGCACGTCACCGCGTGGAAACGTTGCAGCACGTCGGGCGCCATGCTGGCCGCCTCGGGCGACAGGTAGAACGCGTAGTCGCCGATCGCGGCTTGAGACAGGAACACCTCGGCGTCCGGCGGCTCGCCCGCGCTGCCATAGGCGTCCTCGAGGGCCAGCACCAGGTCGGCGGCCTCCGCTTCCTGGGGACCGCCTCGCGTGAAGTTGATGCAATGCCAGTCCATGGAGTGCTCCCGAGGCTGTCGATCCCGAGGCGCTCGGGCAATCGGCGGACCAGGCGCTGCTGCCACAATGGGCGCGCGCCCCGGTGGTGAAATTGGTCAGACACTCGGGACTTAAAATCCCGCGCCTTCACGGGCATGGCGGTTCGAGTCCGCCCCGGGGCACCAGTTTCTAAGTTGCATAGGTTCGCAGGAGGACATGGAAGCCAGCCTCTACGAGGAAGAGTCTCACTCCCTGGTTGCCTGCTGACGTGCTGGCGAGGCGTCGGCGTGCGACGGCCAGTTCTATGTCTTTGTGGCAATCTTTTCCACAACGAATGGACAATTCGATACATGAGCCAGACAGCGCGCAAAGGTGACGCAAAGAAGGTCGCCTGGCAACTCTGGAATGAAGGCCGCTGGCCGTTCTGCGCGAGTCTCTTGACTCTCCACAGCTAGGAGGCCGTCGGACTTGACGTTTCGAGAGGTCGTTTGACCGAGGTGAATATTTTTTCAGAGCGCCGCAATGGCCGGCGCGCGCAATCGCCGACTTCGCAGCTTGTTTTCGACGCAGGAGACCGCCCGAGGGGTCACTGGAAGGCGAATCCGGTCGCACTTTCGCCTCTTACGCCGCTCGCAGGACGTGCATGAGGCACGAGCTAGGCAAGGCAGCTGGCCTCCAGTGAGGCCACGGGGACACCCGCCGTTGATTGGGTGAGGCAGGGATAGGTATGAAGTTCTTGATCGCAATCGAGCCCGGCTCGGAAACGACGGCGTTCGGCGTCGCGGTTCCGGCCCTCCCGGGCTGCTTCTCTGCGGGCGATACGCTCGAGTAAGCGTACGACAATGCGGTTGAGGCCGTCGAAGCGTTCTGCGAGGTGCTGGCTGACCGCTTGCGCTGGCGCGCTCGGTACGGACACATTGCTCCGGCTGCTGGTACTGAATGGCGCCAGGCGGCCCGAGTGATTCGTGCGCGGGCTGCGTGAACTCGCATTGCAAGAACCAGCGCGCCGCTGCAAACAGCGGTGGGATGAATGCCACCAGGCAGGCGTTTTCTGCGACCCACTTACGCGCTCTTCCTGTGGATTTGGCAGGTTGCGGAGTGACCGGTCGATCCTTGTCGCGAAACGCCATGAAGGCATCTTCGCGTCAAGCTCGCGTGGACCAGGGGCAGACTTGCAAGCATGATCGTGGTGCCGGGCTTCGAGGCAATCGCGCTGGCTTCTCGCTGCGCAACATGCAGGTAACTTGGCGGGAAACGCGCAGCGCCAGCGCCACGCTGCCGCAGGTGGATTCCAGTGACCCCGGCCGACCTGACGCAGCGGCTGTTCCGCTGGAATGCTGCCGGCGCGGACGTCTGGACCATCCAACATGGATATCTCGGCCGAGGTGCTCCCCTGAGGCGAGAGCGGGCGGTTGATTTTTGTGCGCCTCAAGTCAACGAACCCCTGGACCACGAGCATCGCGAACTGCGGCCGCGATCGTGCACGCGGGCCGCGCTACAAGACGAGCGTCGGCGATCTTCCGCCTGCATGGGTAGAACGTGATCGGCACACAACGGCCGACATCGGAGCCTGGGGATGACCGGTATCGACACCGGCAATGGATACTTTCGCGATCTCTGGATGCCATGCGTCTGCCACTGGCCCGTACCCTGCGCTGCGGCGCTGGGGCAGCCGGAGAAAACAGGAGACCGAGATGCCCTGTTGCCGCAACGGCAGGTGCGACAACTTCAGCGTGAAGGTCGCGACAGGCGGCGGCAAGTGTGCGCTTTGCAAGAGTCCGTTGTCCATGTTGCCGTCGGCCAAGAGTGCGCCTGGCGCAAAGCCGGCGCCCAGGCTCGCCCCGGAGACGGCCGCGAAGCCGACGGCTGCCGCAGCTGCGCCCGAGATCCCGCCCGGGCCCTACGTGCCGAAGAAACTCGATGAGATGTCCGCGGACGAGTGTCGTGTCCGCGCCGAGCACCGTCGTCCCCGCCGCCGCCGGGGCACCGGAGAAGAAGCAGGACTCGCCGGAGTAGGCGTGCTCGGAAAGTGGCATGGAACTGTCCGCGCCCGCCCGGCAACGCGTGGATCCTGCGACTGCGCGCAGGATGACGGCGTCATGTTCGGCCGATCACGACCTCGTAAGGCGTCATGCCCGCCGAGGCGAACAAGGCCAGCGTCACCGTGAGCCAGGGGCCGTTTTCCTGCACGCAGTAGTGGTGCAGCCACTCGCGTGACGCGCTCGCGCGGGGCGCGGGCGTGCCCACGAAGGCGAACGGGTCGCCGCGGCGACCCCGCATCAGGTCGCGCATCGGCTGCGTGTCGCAGCACGCGAGGCCGCGTTCGGCGACGGCCAGCGCGTAGGCCCACTTGGCGATCGCGCGCGCGTAGGCCTGCGGATCGGCCAGCGGCGGGGCGATCGCGCGGGCCTGGCGGGACGGCGTGCCGACGTTGAGGTGGCAATCGACGAACTCGATGCGGTGCGGCGTCGTTCGTGCGACGCCTGACAGGAGCGTGGCCGGCTCGAAGACGGGCAGCGAGAACGTGCGCGGAAACGTCGCCGCGGTCGACTCGAACGGCGAGTCTTCGCCGTCGATGCCGACGAGGGGCAAGTGGCTCGGCCCCTTGGCGCGCGCGCGTCGCCGCTTGAGCGCGAGCAGCGTCTTCGGCACGACGAACTCGCGATCCAGCGTGGCCTGTTCCCAACGGCCGGTGACGCGCCGGCACGGCTCGCACACCGCGTCGCGCAGCGTCAGGCGGCCGCCGAGGGCGCGCGGGATCAGGTGCTCCTCGGTGCGGGGCACGCCGTCGGCCAGGCAGTACATGCAGCGCGCCAGCGGGGCGTGGCGCACGAGGCGCATGCTCGTCGACGCCCGCACGCGCCGGGCGTTCAGCAGTGCATGTCCTGCACGGCGACGCGCAGGTCCAGCCAGCGTTGGGCGAAGCTGGCCAGCACGTGGGGCGAGCCGCTGCTCCAGGCGCGCAGCGCGGGCTCGTCCGCGGCGTCCGCGTCGGCCTCGCCGCGCTCGACGAGATCCGTCGCGAAGCGTGCGGTCTGGCGCGCGATGGCCTCGGCCGTGTCCACCAGGTGCACCCCCGGCAGCGCGCGCTCGAACAACGCGCGGGCGAACACGTAGTGCGTGCAGCCGAGCACGGCCACGTCGACCCCGGCGTCGCGCAAGGGCGCGCAGTAGCGTTCCACCAGCACGTCCAGGCCGCTGCCTTGCGCATCGGCGGCCTCGATGGCGTCGGCCAGGCCGGGACAGGGCTGCAGCACCAGCGTGGCGCCGTCGGCGTGGGCCTGCGCCAGCTTGCGGAACTTGTCGCTGGCCAGCGTGCGCGTGGTGGCCAGCACGCCCACTCGGCGCGCCGCGCTGAGGGCGACCGCCGGCTTCACGCCGGGCTCGACGCCCACCAGCGGCAGCGTGGGCGAGCCCGCGCGCAGCCGGGCGACGGCGGCCGCGGTGGCGGTGTTGCAGGCCACGACGATCATCTGCGCGCCCTGGTCGAGCAGGAAGCGGGCGATGCGCTCGGAGCGGTCGCAAAGGAATTCCTCGCTGCGGTCGCCGTAAGGAGCGTAGGCTGTGTCCGCCGCATAGAGCAGCTCGGCGTGCGGCAGCCGGGCGCGGATGGCCTGCGTCACCGACAGGCCGCCCACGCCCGAGTCGAAGATGCCGATGCGCACCGGCCGCGGCAGGACGGACGGCGATGCGGGAACAGGGTGGGCTTGGCGCGACATGGCTGCGAAGTCTATTGGAAAGCTGGCGTCTTTGATCTAAAATAGCACGATCGTTCGTTTTATTCTCCGGTTTTCGGAATCCAGGGCACCGAGCCTCTAGAATCCACCCGTATTCCGTTTACGTAAACGTCAACCGTCTTAGGAGTTCTGCGTCATGAAGGTTCTGGTGCCCGTGAAACGCGTCGTCGACTACAACGTGAAGGTTCGCGTGAAGTCGGACGGCACCGGCGTGGATATCGCCAACGTCAAGATGAGCATGAACCCGTTCGACGAGATCGCCGTCGAAGAGGCCGTGCGCTTGAAGGAAAAGGGCGTCGTCACCGAGATCATCGCCGTTTCCTGCGGCGTGACCCAGTGTCAGGAAACGCTGCGCACCGCGATGGCCATCGGCGCCGACCGCGCCATCCTGGTCGAGACCGACGTCGAACTGCAGCCGCTGGCCGTGGCCAAACTGCTCAAGGCGCTGGTCGACAAGGAACAGCCGGGCCTGGTGATCCTGGGCAAGCAGGCCATCGACGACGACTGCAACCAGACCGGGCAGATGCTGGCCGCGCTGTGCGACCTGCCGCAAGCCACGTTCGCCTCGAAGATGGAACTGACGGCCGACTCGGTGACCGTGTCGCGCGAGGTGGACGGCGGCTCCGAGACGCTCAAGCTGACGCTGCCCGCCATCGTCACCACCGACCTGCGCCTGAACGAGCCGCGCTACGTCACGCTGCCCAACATCATGAAGGCCAAGAAGAAGCCGCTCGAGATCGTCAAGCCCGATGCGCTCGGTGTCGACGTGACGCCGCGCATCAAGACGCTCAAGGTCAGCGAGCCGCCCAAGCGCGGCGCCGGCGTGAAGGTGCCCGATGTCGCGACCCTGGTTGCGAAGCTCAAGACCGAAGCCAAAGTCATCTAAAGAGACAACGACATGACCACCCTCGTCATTGCCGAACACGACAACGCGACCCTCAAGGGATCGACGCTCAACACCATCACCGCCGCGGTCCAAGTGGGCGGCGACGTCCACGTGCTCGTGGCCGGCTCGAACGCCGCCGCGGTGGCGGCCGCCGCGGCCGCCACCGCGGGTGTCGCCAAGGTGCTGCACGCCGACTCGCCGGCCCTGGCCGAAGGCCTGGCCGAGAACGTCGCCGCGCAGGTGCTGGCCATCGCCTCGGCCTACAGCCACATCTTCTTCCCGGCCACGGCCAGCGGCAAGAACGTCGCCCCGCGCGTGGCAGCCAAGCTCGACGTCGGCCAGCTGAGCGACATCAGCAAGGTGATCTCCGCCGACACGTTCGAGCGCCCGATCTACGCCGGCAACGCCATCGCCACGGTGCAGTGCTCGCAGGCCGTCAAGGTCGCCACGGTGCGCACCACCGGCTTCGACCCGGCCACTGCAACGGGTGGTTCGGCGGCCGTCGAATCCATCGCCGCGGTTGCCGATTCGGGCAAGAGCGCGTTCGTCGGCAAGGAGATCGCCAAGCTCGATCGCCCGGAGCTGACCGCCGCCAAGATCATCGTCTCGGGCGGCCGCGCGATGGGCTCCAGCGAGAAGTTCAACGAAGTGCTGACACCGCTGGCCGACAAGCTGGGCGCGGCGCTCGGCGCCTCGCGCGCCGCCGTCGACGCGGGCTACGCGCCCAACGACTGGCAGGTGGGCCAGACCGGCAAGATCGTCGCGCCGCAGCTCTACGTGGCGTGCGGCATCTCCGGCGCGATCCAGCACCTGGCCGGCATGAAGGACTCGAAGGTCATCGTCGCGATCAACAAGGACGAAGAGGCGCCGATCTTCTCGGTAGCCGACTACGGCCTCGTGGCCGACCTGTTCGTGGCCGTGCCGGAACTGATCAAGGCCCTGTAAGCGGGCCTGGCCGAACGACAGGGGCGCTCCGTAGAGGCGCCCTTTTTTTTGCGAGTTTTGGAGACCAAGATGACCTATCGCGCCCCCGTCAAGGACATGCTCTTCGTGATGAAGGAGCTGGCCGGCATAGCCGAACTGACCAAGCTCCCCGCGTTCGAGGACGCCGGCTACGACACCGCGCAGGCGGTGCTCGAGGAGTGCGCCAAGTTCAACGAGGACGTGGTCGCGCCGCTCAACGTCGAGGGCGACCGCAATCCCTCTTGCTTCAAGGACGGCCAGGTCATCTCCACGCCCGGCTTCAAGGAGGCGTTCAGGCAGTTCGGCGAAGCCGGCTGGCAGGGCCTGCAGCATCCGACCGAGTTCGGCGGCCAGGGCCTGCCCAAGCTGATCGGCGCCGCGTGCGGCGAGATGATCAACTCGGCCAACATCAGCTTCGCGCTGTGCCCCCTGCTGTCCGACGGCGCCATCGAGGCGCTGCTGACGGCCGGCTCCGACGAGCAGAAGGCGAAGTTCCTGCCCAACATGCTGTCGGGCAAGTGGACGGGCTCGATGAACCTCACCGAGCCGCAGGCCGGCTCCGACCTGTCGCTGGTGCGCACGCGCGCCGAGCCGCAGCCGGACGGCACCTACAAGGTCTTCGGCACCAAGATCTTCATCACCTGGGGCGAACACGACATGGCCGAGAACATCGTCCACCTCGTGCTCGCCCGCGTGGTGGGCGCGCCCGAGGGCGTGAAGGGCATCTCGCTGTTCATCGTGCCCAAGTTCCTGGTCAATGCCGACGGCTCCATCGGCGCGCGCAACGACGCCCACTGCGTGAGCATCGAGCACAAGATGGGCATCAAGGCGAGCCCCACCTGCGTGCTGCAGTTCGGCGACCACGGCGGCGCGGTCGGTACCCTCGTGGGCCAGGAGAACCGCGGCCTCGAGTACATGTTCATCATGATGAACGCCGCCCGCTTCGGCGTGGGCGTGCAGGGCATCGCGGTGGCCGAGCGCTCGTACCAGCACGCCGTGGCGTATGCGCGCGACCGCGTGCAGTCGCGCCCGGTGGACGGCTCGCTGAACACGGCCGCCCCCATCATCCACCACCCCGACGTGCGCCGCATGCTGATGACGATACGCGCCTACACCGAGGCCTGCCGCGCGATGGCGCTGGTGGCCGCGAGCGCGTTCGACGCGGCGCACGAGCATCCCGACGCGTCGGTGCGCGCCGAGAACCAGGCGTTCTACGAATTCATGGTGCCGCTCATCAAGGGCTACTCCACCGAGATGAGCATCGAAGTCACCAGCCTGGGCGTGCAGGTGCACGGCGGCATGGGCTTCATCGAGGAGACCGGCGCGGCGCAGTACATGCGCGACTCGAAGATCCTCACCATCTACGAAGGCACCACGGCGATCCAGGCCAACGACTTCGTGGGCCGCAAGACGGCGCGCGACGGCGGCACCGCCGCGCGTGCGATCGTCGCGCGCATCGAAGCCACCGAGCACGCGCTGGCCGCTTCCCCGAACAAGGATGCGCAGGCCTTCGCCAAGCGCCTGACCGCCGCGCGACTGGCCTTCCTCGATGCCGTCGCCTTCATCGCCGGCAACACGAAGACCAGCCCCAACGCCGCCTTCGCCGGATCGGTGCCCTACCTGATGCTGGCCGGCAACCTCGTGGGCGGCTGGCAGCTGGGCCGCGCGCTGCTGGTCGCGGTCGAGCGCATCGCCGCCAACGACGACGCCGCCTTCATGACCGCCAAGATCGCCACCGCGCGCTTCTACGGCGACCACATCCTCAGCAAGGCCCCTGGCGTGCGCGACTCGATCGTCGACGGCGCCGATGGCTGTCTCGCGATGCCCCTGGAGGCTTTCTAAGCATGAACCGTCGTCCCCTTCCTGCCGCCCTGAGCAACCTGCGCCTGCCTGTCATCGGCTCGCCGCTGTTCATCATCAGCAACCCCCGGCTGGTGATCGCGCAATGCCAGGCCGGCATCGTCGGCTCGATGCCGTCGCTCAATGCGCGCCCGGCCGAACTGCTCGACGACTGGCTCGCCGAGATCACCGAGACGCTGGCCGCCTACGACAGGGCGCACCCCGAGGCCCCGTCGGCGCCGTTCGCGATCAACCAGATCGTGCACAAGAGCAACGACCGCCTCGAGCACGACATGCAGGTGTGCGCGAAGTACAAGGTGCCCATCGTCATCACGTCTCTGGGCGCGCGCGCCGACGTCAACGAGGCGGTGCATTCGTGGGGCGGCATCGTGCTGCACGACATCATCAACGACCTGTACGCGCACAAGGCGATCGAGAAGGGCGCCGACGGCCTGATCGCGGTGGCCACGGGCGCCGGCGGCCATGCGGGCGTGAAGAACCCGATCGCGCTGATCCAGGAGATCCGCGAATGGTTCGACGGCCCGCTGGCGCTGTCGGGTGCGATCGCCACCGGCGACGGCGTGCTGGCGGCGCAGGCGATGGGCGCCGACTTCGGCTACATCGGCTCGGCCTTCATCGCCACCGAGGAGGCCCGCGCCTCCGACGAGTACAAGCAGATGATCGTGGCGTCGACCAGCGACGACATCGTCTACTCCAACCTGTTCACGGGCGTGCTGGGCAACTACCTGCGCGGCTCGATCACGGCCTCCGGGCTCGACCCCGACAACCTGCCCACCAGCGACGCCAGCAAGATGAACTTCGCGGGCGCGGGGGCCGCCAAGGCCTGGAAGGACATCTGGGGCGCGGGGCAGGGCGTCGGCGCGGTCAAGCAGATCCTGCCGACCGCGCAACTGGTGCAGCGCCTGGCCGACGAGTACGCGGCCGCGCGGGCGCGCCTCGCGCTCGGCTGAGCGGCTCGCGGGGCTGCCTACGGGCCCTCGACCAGCAGGTTGCTGTCGCAGCCGCTCGCCGCCGAGATCCAGCGGCGCGCCAGCCGGCTGACCAGCGGGCCCGCCGCGGCCGGCAGCCAGCGCAGCACCTGCGTCGGGGCGGTGACCAGGCCGCAGCGGTATTGGCCCGCGTCCGCTGTCCACGACAAGGCCGCGCAAGACCCGGTTCGGCGGCCGCTCACGAGCACGCCGAGCGGGCAGGGCTCGGCCGCGCAGCAGACGCCGCAGCCGTTGCACGGCGCGCCTTCGGCCGGTTTCGACGGGGCTTCGGGGTGGAGGCGGATGACCTGGCGCGACATGGTTCCCGCGACTGTGCCAGGGTGTGACAGGCGCGAGTCCGCGGAGAAAGTCCATGATTTCGTCGCAAACCTGCAAAGGCAGCGACTCAGGGTAAGTGCTACATTCGTGGTCTGCAGAGTCCCAATAGTCCTTCTGTGTCCGCTTGCTGGCCTCCAAACCACCAGCAAGTTGTTTGCAATCCGCCAACCGGCTGAGCCGGGCCGCGGAAGGTTGATCAACCCATCGAAGTCCTGGAAACCGGGGCAAAAGGTGAGCGAAAGATGATGGAGCAAAACAGGTCCAACTCCTACCTGTTCGGCGGTAACGCGCCCTACGTGGAAGAGATGTACGAGGCCTATCTCGAGAACCCCGGCTCGGTGCCGGATACGTGGCGCGCCTACTTCGACGCCCTCCAGCACGTGCCGGCCGCCGACGGCTCCGACTCCCGCGACGTGCCGCACGCGCCTGTGATCGAGTCCTTCGCGCAACGCGCCAAGGCCAATGCGTTCGCCGTCAAGGCCAGCTCGACCGACCTCGCCATCGCGCGCAAGCAGGTCCACGTCCAGTCGCTGATCGCCGCCTACCGCTTCCTGGGCTCGCGCTGGGCCGACCTCGATCCGCTCAAGCGCACCGAGCGCCCCAAGATTCCCGAGCTCGATCCGGCGTTCTACGACCTGACCGAAGCCGACATGGACATCACGTTCTCGGCGTCGAACACGTATTTCTCGACCAACGAGAACATGACGCTGCGCCAGATCCTGCAGGCGCTGCGGGAAACCTATTGCGGCACCGTCGGCTGCGAGTTCATGCACATCACCGACCCCGGTGAGAAGCGCTGGTGGCAGGAACGCGTCGAGGCGATCCGCAGCAAGCCTACCTACAACGCCGAGGAAAAGAAGCACATCCTCGACCGCCTGACCGCGGCCGAGGGCCTCGAACGCTACCTGCACACCAAGTTCGTCGGCCAGAAGCGCTTCTCGCTGGAAGGCGGCGAGAGCTTCATCGTGTCGATGGACGAACTGGTGCAGCGCGCCGGCGTCAAGGGTGTGCAGGAAGTGGTGATCGGCATGGCCCACCGCGGCCGCCTGAACGTGCTCGTGAACACGCTGGGCAAGATGCCCAAGGACCTGTTCGCCGAGTTCGACCACACCGCGCCGGAAGACCTGCCCTCGGGCGACGTGAAGTACCACCAGGGCTTCTCCAGCGACATCACCACGGCCGGCGGCCCGGTGCACCTGTCGCTGGCGTTCAACCCGTCGCACCTGGAGATCGTCAACCCCGTCGTCGAAGGCTCGGTCAAGGCGCGCATGGATCGCCGCGGCGACCACAAGGGCCTGCAGGTGCTGCCCATCATCGTGCACGGCGACGCGGCGTTCGCGGGCCAGGGCGTGGTCATGGAGACGCTGGCGCTGGCGCAGACGCGCGGCTACTACACCGGCGGCACGGTGCACGTGGTCATCAACAACCAGATCGGGTTCACCACCTCCGACCCGCGTGACACGCGCTCCACGCTGTATTGCACCGACGTCGTCAAGATGATCGAGGCGCCGGTGCTGCACGTCAACGGCGACGATCCGGAAGCCGTCGTGCTGTGCACGCAGCTCGCGCTCGACTATCGCCAGCACTTCAACAAGGACGTGGTCGTCGACATCGTCTGCTTCCGCAAGCTGGGCCACAACGAGCAGGACACGCCCAGCCTCACGCAGCCGCTGATGTACAAGAAGATCGCCGTGCACCCGGGCACGCGCAAGCTGTACGGCGACAAGCTGGTCGCACAGGGCGTGCTGGGCGCCACGGGCCCGGACGACATGGTCAAGGAATTCCGCGCCGCGATGGACGCCGGCCGCCACACCCGCGACCCCGTCCTCACCAACTTCAAGGGCAAGTACGCGGTCGACTGGTCGCCGTTCCTGAACAAGAAGTGGACCGACGCGGCCGACACCGCGCTGCCGGTGGCCGAGTTCAAGCGCCTGGCCGAACGCATCACCACGATCCCCGGCAACTTCAAGTTGCACCCGCTGGTGGAGAAGGTCATCGCCGACCGCGCCGCCATGGGTCGCGGCGACATCAACGTCGACTGGGGCATGGGCGAGCACCTCGCGTTCGCCTCGCTCGTGGCCTCGGGCTACCCCATCCGCCTGTCGGGCGAGGACTCCGGCCGCGGCACGTTCACGCACCGCCACGCGGTGCTGCACGACCAGAATCGCGAGAAGTTCGACACCGGCACCTACACGCCGCTGCAGAACGTCAACGACAAGCAGGCGCCGTTCGTCGTCATCGACTCGCTGCTGTCCGAGGAGGCCGTGCTCGCCTTCGAATTCGGCTACGCGTCGTCCGACCCGAACACGCTGGTGATCTGGGAGGCCCAGTTCGGCGACTTCGTCAACGGCGCCCAGGTGGTGATCGACCAGTTCATCGCCTCCGGCGAAGTGAAGTGGGGCCGTGCCAACGGCCTGACGCTGATGTTGCCGCACGGCTACGAAGGCCAGGGTCCGGAGCACAGTTCCGCGCGCCTCGAGCGCTTCATGCAGATGGCCGCCGACACCAACATGCAGATCGTGCAGCCCACCACGGCCAGCCAGATCTTCCATGTGCTGCGTCGCCAGATGGTGCGCGCGTTCCGCAAGCCGCTGGTCATCATGACCCCGAAGTCGCTGTTGCGGAACAAGGACGCCACGTCGCCGATGTCGGAGTTCACCAAGGGCGAGTTCCGCACCGTGATCCCCGAGCTCGACGCCACCGTGGACGGCAGCAAGGTCAAGCGCCTGATCGCCGCCTCGGGCAAGGTGTACTACGACCTGGTCAAGAAGCGCGCCGAGCGCAAGTCGACCGACGTCGCGATCATCCGCGTGGAACAGCTCTATCCGTTCCCGCACAAGGCGTTCCAGGCCGAGATGAAGAAGTACCCGCATGCCACCGAGATCGTGTGGTGCCAGGACGAGCCGCAGAACCAGGGCGCCTGGTTCTTCGTGCAGCACTACATCCACGAGAACATGCTC
>Ga0302151_10000190_pt1 | contig 38188 bp, 28 predicted proteins | sample I_Bog_N1_3_FD_192428 | JGI IMG/M metagenome (GOLD analysis project Ga0302151, IMG submission 192428) | Peat permafrost microbial communities from Stordalen Mire near Abisko, Sweden - I_Bog_N1_3 | ecosystem: Environmental > Terrestrial > Soil > Wetlands > Peat | place: Sweden: Abisko, Stordalen...
TCCTGACCCCGGACGGCCAGGTCATGTTCGCCGAGTACGCGGAGCTTGCCCAGGGGATGAAGGAGGGCGTTCTAACCGACATGCGCGCCATCCTTGCCGAGAACGGCCGGCTTGCGGCCAACGGAGCGCGGCGTACCGGGGGCGAAATCAACGAACTTTCCCGAGTCGTCTACTCGACCTGCAATCTTTGCGCCAAACATCCTGAGTCACCGCCGCTTTGGCAGCTTCGCGCTCGTACGGCAGTGCAGGACGGCGAGCACAAGAAGATCGAATATTGGGACGCCGTCATGGAGATGTACGGAGTCCCCGTGGCTTTCATCCCGTATTTCTGGCACGTTGACCCGTCCGTCAAGCGAGCATCCGGCCTGCTGATCCCTTCGATGGGCGTATCGTCCCATATTGGTGCATTCGCCAGGCAGCCGTATTATTGGGTGATCGACGACCAGTCGGATGCAACGATTACACCGATGATGACATCCCGCGGCGGCCCGAACCTTGAATTCGACTATCGTCATCGGTTCAACAACGGGTATCTGACACTGAATACCTCCGCCGGCTATGAATATGATTCCCTCCAGGGAACGATATTCACCAAGGGGCAGTTCAACGTGAACGACACCTGGCGCTGGGGCTTTGACCTGGAGCGGGCTTCGTCGTCGAACTACGTTCGGGATTTCAATTTTGGCTCTTTGCTGGAGCCCACCTATACGATCCTGACCAGCCAGATCTACGCTGAAGGCTTCGGTGAAGGGGCATACTCGCGGATCGATACGCGGTTTTACCAGGGCCTGACGAGCACCGTCGTGGACAGCAAGCTACCCGTCGTGCTGCCTCGCTACACCTATAGCTACTTCAGCGAGCCGGATGGATGGGGCGGCCGTCTGTCGCTCGACACCGGCGCGTTCAATGTCATGCGCACAGACGGCACAAGCACGCGCCGCGCCAGCCTGACGATGAACTACGCCGTGCCATTCACTGGTCCGGTGGGCGATCTGTGGAAAGTGCAACTTCACGGCGATGCCGCCGCCTATAATGCCGGTGACTTTAATAACCAGCCGAACTGGGGCACGACCAATTCCATCAGCACGGCGCGCGGTCTGCCGCAGGCCGCCGTGATGGTGCGCTGGCCGTTTATGCGTGATTCGGGTGCCTGGGGTACGCAGATCATTGAACCTATCGCACAGATTATTGTCGCGCCACAGAGCGGCAACAGCCAGTACAATAAATATCCCAACGAAGACAGTCTCGATCTGGAGTTCACCGACCAGAATCTGTTCTCGTTCAACCGGTTTCCAGGGATCGACCGGCTGGAAGGCGGGCAACGCCTGAACGCTGGGCTGCACGGCGCCTGGTACCTAGGAGGGACCGCCTTCGACGGTCTGATCGGCCAGTCCTACCAGCCAGGAAAGAACAACCTGTTTCCCGAAGCCACCGGTCTGCACGACCAAGTGTCCGACGTCGTCGCGCGCACCACGTTCACGCCGACCAATTGGCTCGACCTGACGTACCGCACGCGGCTCGATCATCGCAACCTGGCCGTGCAGTTTGCCGACGCCACAGCCAGCGTGAGCGGACCTCATTTCAGCGTGAGCGGCGGTTACCTTTATACCGTCAACAACCCTTACACGTACTACGATCAGCCGCCGACTTCGCCGGCCCCTCCGCCAGCGGGAAACGCCTTCTACACCCCACGCAACGAAGTGACGCTGGGCGGGCAGACAAACTGGGGCCATTACCGGTTCGCTGCGTATGGGCGCCGAGATTTGCAGCTAAATCAAATGGTTTCGCTGGGAGCCGACGCCATCTATGAAGACGAGTGTTTCATCGTGGACCTGAAGTACAACCGCCGCTATACGAGCTTCAATGGAGATTCCGGATCGCAGAGCGTGATGATCCAACTTACGTTCAAGACCGTCGGGGCATTCGGCTTCCGCGCACATTGATGTCTGGACACAAGCCCATGTCGACCTTCCGCCCCACCCCGCGCCTTGTCGCGGGGGCCTTGTTGTTCGTAACGGCCTCGCTTCCAGTCGCAGGGATGGCCGCGGCACCTGCCAAGCCGTCGCCGCCAGTGGACAATACCGCAACGCGGATCGTCGCGACCGTCAACGGCGACGTGATCAGCAACGACGATGTTGAAAGCCGAACGCGTCTGTTCGCTCTTTCCACCGGTCTGCCGATGTCACAGGACGTGCTGAACCGACTGAAGCCGCAGATCACCCGCCAGCTTGTCGACGAGCGCCTCCGCATGCAGGAACTTCAGCGGCGCAAGATCGTCGTCGCTGACAAGCAAATCGCAACCGCAATTCGGGAAGTCGAAGAGCGAAACCGCATGCCGGAAGGCGCCCTGCGCGCCAAGCTCATCGCCGACGGGGTCAGTCTTCGGACGCTGATCGACCAGATTCGCGCCCAGCTCGGGTGGATGCTCGTGCTGCGCGAGCAACTCGGCGAAAAAACTCAGATTACCGAGGCCGAAATCTCCGAGCAGGAGCGCCTGCTGGCCGCGGAGACCGGCAAACCGGAGTATCGTGTCGGCGAGATTTTCATCGCAGTGGACGACCCCGCCAACACAGCCGACGCCCAGCACTTTGCGGAGACCGTGATCAGCGAGTTGCGCGCGGGCGCGTCGTTCCCCGTCGTTGCGGCGCAGTTCAGCCAGAACCAGACCGCATTGGAAGGCGGCGAGTTGGGCTGGGTGCAGCCAAACCAACTCGATCCGGAGGTGGCGCGCATCGTCGGCCAAATGCCGGTCGGCGCCATCAGCAACCCGGTCAAGGTACCAGGCGGATTTTCCATCGTCATGCTGAAGGCAAAGCGGGAGATCGGCCGGGACATCGGCACGCTGGTGACGCTTCGGCAAACATTCCTGCCGTTCACCAGTCCGCTGAACGCCCAGGCGCCGACCGAGCAGCAGAAACAGACGCTGGAAAAGGCACGCCAGATCAGTGCCAGCGTGCATAGCTGCGAGCAGATGGAGGCTGCATCCAAGGCAGCCAATTCTCCGCGGCCGCCAGACCCGGGTGAGGTGCGGCTGGAAAGCGTGAACCCGCCAGCTTTCCGACAGCTCCTGGCAAGTTTGCCTCCGGACCGCGCCACGCAACCGCTGGTTGCCGGCGATGGGATCGCGGTGCTGATCGTCTGCTCGCGCGAGCAAAAAAACCTCGCGGAGATGAACAAGCAGGGAATCCAGAACCGGCTCCTCGCCGAACGGGTGGAGCTTTTGTCTCGCCAGTTGCAGCGAACCCTCCGCCGCCAGGCGGCAATCGATATCCGCGGCGCCAACGGGGCATGACCCGGGCAAAACGACGCATAGTGCTGGACAGCCCAGCCCGGCCCGCATGAGCCCACCGCCGTTGCGGGAGATCATCGCACGGCATGGGTTGGACGCCAGGAAGTCGCTCGGGCAGCATTTTCTGCTGGACGGCAACCTGTGCGCGCGCATCGTGCGATCCGCCGGCCCGTTGGCTGGACGGCACGTGGTGGAGGTGGGGCCCGGTCCCGGCGGGCTGACGCGGGCGCTTCTTGCCTCCGAGGCGGCGAGCATCACGGCCGTGGAAATCGATCCGCGTGCGGTCTCCGCGGTCCAGGAGCTTGCGGATGGAACGAGCGGGCGACTGACGGTGGTCGCGGCGGATGCGCTTTTCACGGACATCCTGACACTGGCAGCCCCGCCGCGGGTGATCGTCGCGAACCTCCCCTACAACATCGCAACGCCGCTTCTTGTAGCGTGGCTGCGCCAGGCCGGCGCGATCGAGCGACTGACGCTGATGTTCCAGCAGGAGGTCGCGGATAGGATTTGTGCGGCGCCCGGCACCTCCACCTACGGACGGTTGTCAGTGCTGGCTCAGTGGATCTGCCGGACCGAGTTGTTGCTGCGGATTCCACCCGCGGCGTTCGTACCGCCGCCGAAGGTCTGGTCGGCGGTGGTCGGGCTGGCACCTCACGCGGAGCAGCCGTCCCCGGCGCTGTTCGCGGGCATGGAGCGGCTGACGGCCGCGGCGTTCGGACAGCGCCGGAAAATGTTGCGCGGCTCGTTGAAGGCGCTCGGCGGCGAGGCGCTGCTGGCGGCAGCAGGCATCGCACCGGACCGCCGGGCAGAGACGCTGACGGTGCCCGAGTTCGAAGCGCTCCTCGCTGCGAGCAACGGCCGCGTGATCGACGCAATCCGTCCGGTCGCTCCCTGACCGCTGAGGCCAGGCGTACCGGGGCTTGCATCGCGCCGCCCACGTTGCCCTGATATCCCGCGAACCAGGAGAGTCGCATGCCGCAAGGAACCTGGCAGTTCTGGATTGATCGCGGGGGCACATTCACCGACATCGTCGCTCGGCACCCCGACGGCCGGCTGTCCACCCACAAGCTGCTGAGCGAGAACCCCGGCCGCTATCGCGACGCCGCCATCGCCGGCATCAGGTCGGTGCTCGACCTCCCGCCGGACGCGCCCATCCCACCCGGCACCATCGAATCCGTGAAGATGGGCACCACGGTCGCCACCAACGCGCTGCTGGAGCGCAAGGGTGAACGCACCCTGCTGATCGTCAACCGCGGTTTCGCCGACGCGCTGCGCATCGGAAACCAGGCGCGGCCTGGCCTGTTCGACCTCAAGATCACGCTGCCGTCGATGCTGTACGAATCGGTCGTCGAGGTCGCCGGCCGCATCGGCGTGGACGGCGAGGAGATCGAGCCGCTCGACGAGCACGCCGCCACGATCGCCTTCCGCGAGGCGCTCGACAGCGGGATGACCGCCTGTGCCATCGTGCTGATTCACGCCTGGAAATACCCGGACCACGAACGCCGTCTGGCGGAGCTGGCGCGCGCGGCAGGCTTCGCCCAAATTTCCGCCAGCCACGCGGTCAGCCCGCTGCTGCGGCTGATCCCGCGCGGCGACACCACGGTGGTGGACGCCTATCTCTCGCCCATCCTGCGCCGCTACGTGGACCAGGTTGCCGCCGAGCTGCAGGGCGTGCGGCTCTATATCATGCAGTCGAATGGCGGGCTGGCGGAGGCGACGAACGTCCAGGGCAAGGACGCGATCCTGTCTGGCCCCGCGGGCGGCATCGTCGGCGCCGCCCGCACCGCGGCGATGGCCGGTCTCGACCGGATCATTTCGTTCGACATGGGGGGCACCTCGACCGACGTCGCACTCTATGACACCACCTTCGAGCGCACCTTTGAGACCCAAGTGGCCGGCGTGCGCATACGGGCGCCGATGATGGCGATCAACACGGTGGCGGCGGGCGGCGGCTCCCTCCTGCAGTTCGACGGTGCGCGAATGCGCGTCGGACCCGACAGCGCCGGGGCCGATCCGGGTCCCGCCTGTTATCGCCGTGGCGGCCCGCTCTGTGTGACCGACGCCAATGTCTGCGTCGGCAAGATCCAGCCGCGGCACTTCCCAGCGATCTTCGGGCGGAACGGCGACCTGCCGCTTGATGCCGATATCGTGAAGGAAAAATTCGCCGCGCTGGCCGAGGAGATCAGCCAGGCGACCGGCGAGCGGCGCACGGCGCAGCAGGTGGCGGATGGGTTCCTGCGCGTTGCCGTCGCCAATATGGCGAACGCGATCAAGCAGGTCTCGGTGCAGAAGGGCCACGAAGCGGGGCGCTTCGCGCTGAATTGCTTCGGCGGCGCGGGTGGCCAGCACGCCTGCCAGGTCGCGGATGCGCTGGGGATGGAGACCGTGTTCATCCACCCGTACGCCGGCGTACTGTCAGCCTATGGCATGGGCCTCGCCGACCAGACGGCGATGCGCGAGCAGGCGGTGGAAATCCGGTTCGAGCCTCACGCGATGCCGGAACTGACGGAGGTCGCCGACCGGCTGGCGTCCGCGGCGCTGGCGGCGCTGGCGGCGCAGGGGGCCGATCCAGCGCGCGTCACGGTGCGACGCAGCCTGCACCTCCGCTACGCCGGGACCGAGGCGGCGCTGATCATCGCGTTGCGCGACCCGGACGCAATCGTGACCGACTTCACGTCCGCACACCGCGCCCGCTTCGGCTTCGCGACCCCGGAGCGCCCGCTGGTGGTCGAGGCTGTGACGGTGGAAGCCATGTCCCCGGGCGAAGCGATCGAGGAGCGGACGCTTCGGCCACGCGCCAGCGGGGAACCGACGCCGATCGATATCGTGCCCATATTCTGTGGCGAGACCGAGCATGAATCCCCGGTCTTCGAGCGCGAAGGCCTGCTCGCCGGGGATCATGTCACCGGACCCGCGCTGATCCGCGAGGCCAACGCCACGACGGTCGTCGATCCTGGCTGGACCGCCGAGGTCACCGCCCGCAACCATATGATGCTGCGCCGTACCGCGCCGTTGAGAACGCGCATGCCTGCCGGCAGCGACCGGCCGGACCCGGTGCTGCTTGAGCTGTTCAACAACCTTTTCATGAACGTCGCCGAGCAAACCGGCGCGGTGCTGCAGAACACCGCAATGAGCGTCAACATCAAGGAGCGGCTGGATTTTTCCTGCGCCATTTTCGACGAAGATGGCGGGCTGGTCGCCAACGCGCCGCACGTGCCGGTGCATCTCGGCGCCATGGGCGAGAGCGTGCGCACGGTGCTGCGCAATCGCCGCGGCACGCTGCGGCCTGACGATGTGGTCGCGCTGAATAATCCGTTCAACGGCGGCACGCACCTGCCCGACATCACGGTGATCACGCCGGTGTTCGACGATGCCGGACGCGACATTCTGTTCTTCGTCGGCAATCGCGGGCACCACGCCGATATCGGCGGCACCACGCCCGGCTCCACGCCGCCAAACTCGCGCACGCTGGAGGAGGAAGGCGTGGTGATCGACGACTTCCTGCTGATCGATGCCGGGCATTTCCGAGAGCCGGAGTTCCGCGCGCTGCTCGCCGGCGCGAGATACCCGGCACGCAGTCCGGACGTAAATGTAGCCGACATCAAGGCGCAGGCCGCGGCAAACGAAAAAGGCGTCCAGGAGCTGAAGCGCGTGGTAACGCTATACGGCTGGGACACAGTGCGGGCTTACATGCGTCACGTGATGGACAACGCCGAGGCGAGCGTCCGCCGCGTGATCGCCCGCCTTGGCAACGGTGCTTTTTCCTACACGATGGACGATGGCGCGCCGCTGTGCGTCGCCGTCAGCGTCGATCGCAAGGCACGCACCGCGGTGATCGATTTCACTGGCACCGGACCAGAGCGCCATGACAGCAACTTCAACGCCCCGCCGGCTGTCACCCGCGCCGTCGTGCTGTATGTCTTCCGCTGCCTGGTGGGCGACGATGTGCCCCTGAACGAAGGATGCCTGAAACCGCTGAAGCTCGTCATTCCGCCCCACAGCTTCCTGTCGCCCGAGCGTGGCGCAGCGGTGGTCGCGGGAAACACCGAAGTCTCGCAGGCGGCGTGCAACGCGCTGTTCGGTGCGCTCGGCGCCATGGCCTGCTCGCAGGCGACGATGAACAACTTTCTGTTCGGCGATGCACATCGTCAGTACTACGAAACCATTTGCGGCGGCACCGGAGCCGGATCCGGATTCGACGGTACGTCGGCCGTGCAGACGCACATGACCAACACGCGCATGACCGATCCCGAAGTGCTGGAGCTGCGCTATCCGGTGCGGCTGGAACGCTTCGCCATCCGCCGCGGCTCCGGCGGCGCCGGACGCTGGCGCGGCGGGGACGGCGCGATTCGGCGGATTCGCTTCCTGGAGCCGATGACCGCCGTTATCGTTTCATCCCGCCGCACGGTGGCGCCGTTCGGACTGGACGGTGCCGAAGATGGCGAGGTCGGGCGTCAGTGGGTGGAGCGCGCCGGCGGCACTCACGACATCCTGTCCGGGACCGACAGTGCGGAACTGGCGGCCGGCGACGTTTTCGTTATCGAGACCCCCGGCGGCGGCGGCTTCGGCGAGTCGGGCTGATCCCGCCGCCTGCCGAGGAATTCTTCATCCCCGCGGCCAGTACAGCTCGCCGCCCAGTCCATGGCTCGTGCGGTCACCATCCGCGTCGGTGGCGCCGCGGTCCGGCGCCGTCGCCGGCGACACAGGATAGCGGATCTGGCGGGTGGCAACATCGTTGGACGTGATCGCGACACCGACTGCCAGGACGGCAGTCGTCGCGACAGCCAGCAGGATCTTTGTCATGACTGCGGTCCGAAACGTGGTGGTTTGTCAGGCCTCGAGCACCTCCCTGGCGTCCGCGTAGTCCTGCACAGCGTTGCTGGCGACGGCAACGACGAAGCCCGGTGGGTTGGTCGTTTGGCGGGGCATCAGTGCCGATCCAGTGAGCACGAAGGCCAATGTTGCAGCCATCCAATGTAGTTTCATCAGGTGCCCCCCTGGCCAAAATGCCTGGCTTGAACAATCGCACCAGAGCAGTCCGGGCACCCCTATTGGTATGAAGTGCTTCGCACCCGACGCCAGTTGCGACGGTCGCAGGGCAAAGCGGACGGGGGAAGGATGCAGCCAAGCCGACCTGGCGTTTGCGTCTGGACAGCTTCGGTCCGGCGCGCAACGCTGCCGCGCATCGTTGGTCTTGCCCGGAGGCTCCATGCTGTTCGACCTGGCCACCATCTCGGCCGAGAACGCCTACAAGCTGCTGGTCTCGACCGTTGTGCCGCGGCCGATCGCCTGGATTACGACGCGCGACGTGGACGGCACGCTGAACGCGGCGCCGTTCTCGTTCTTCAACGCGGTTTCAGGCGACCCGCCGGTGGTGTGCATCGGCATCGGCGACCGCGCTCCGGGTTACGCGAAGGATACCGGTGGCAACATCCGCCGCACCGACCAGTTCGTGGTCAACCTGGTAAGTTATCCGCTCGCCAGGCAGATGAATATCACCGCGATCGACTTTCCCAAGGGTGTCGATGAGCTGGCGCAAGCCGGGCTGACCGGCGTACCCTCGATCAAAGTCAGGCCGCCGCGAATCGCCGAGGCACCGGTGTCGATGGAGTGCGAGCGCCTGGTGATCGTCGAGGTCGGCATCGCCCGCACCGTGATCCTGGGTCGCGTCTTGGCTGTACACATCAAGGACGAGTATGTGCTTGACGCCGAGCGGTGCTACATCGATTCACCAAAGCTGGATCTGATCGGCCGCATGCACGGCCAAGGCTGGTACGCACGCACCACCGACCTGTTCGATCTGCCGCGCATTATGCTCGATGAGTGGGACAAGCGGCAGAAGGACGGGCCGTGACCTCGCACGACGCATCGTGAGGAGTGCAGGGCGGATAAGCCCTTGCGCCATCCGCCGTTGCCGCCCGCCGCACTGCAAGGTGGATGGTGCTGCGGCGGCTATCACGTCATTTGCCACCCCCAGACCGGCATATCCTGTCTTGCGCGCGCGGCCACCCCGCGTGTCAGCCCCCGTCGCCGCCCAACAAACCCCCACGCGGCGTCGCGGCGTGCTCTTTCAGCACCGCGTCGGTCGTCGGATCAAGCTCCTTCAGCAGCACGTCGTATCCCCAAAGATCGGCCAGATGCTGCAGCACGTGCCGAGCGTCCCGCTCGTCCAGCGTGATCCGGTTCAGTGCGCGGTGGTGCAGGATCAGCTTGCGGTCACCAGCCAGGTTCACGTCCACCACCTGGATATCCGGCGCGATCCAGGCCACGTCGTATTGTCGTGCCAATGCACGCTGGATCTTGCGGTAGCCACGTTCGTCGTGGATCGCCTCGACGCTTAGAGTGGGCTCGGCCGCGTCGTCCATCACATGGAACAGCCCGAACTGCCGGATCAGCCGAGGGCTGAGGAACTGCAGAATGAAGCTCTCGTCGCGGTAGTTTGCCCAAACATCGCGCAGCACCGCCATCGCTTCACCCTTGCCGGCGATGGCGGGGAACCAGATTTCGTCCTCGGCGGTTGGCTCCGTGCAGATACGCTGAATGTCCTGCATCATCGCGAACCCAAGCGCGTAGGGGTTGATCCCCGAATACCGCGGGTCGTCGAACTCCGGCTGGAACACGACATTGGTGTGTGAACGCAGGAACTCCACATAGGCGCCGTCGGTCAGCAGCCCCTTCTGGTGCAACCGCTGCATGATCTCGTAGTGCACGTAGGTCGCGCAGCCCTCGTTCATCAGTTTGGTCTGGGACTGCGGATAAAAGTACTGGGCGATGTGCCGGACGATGCGCAGAATCTCGCGCTGCCAAGGCGCCAGTCGCGGCGCAGTCTTCTCAAGGAAATAGAGGATGTTCTCCTGCGGAAGCTGCAGCAGGGCGCGGCGGCGTTCCTCCGCGGACGGGTCGGACCGCTGCGTCCCCTTGCCAGGGACGGTACGCCACAGGTCGTTGAAAACCTGCTCGTCGTGCAGCCGGCGCTCTCGCTGGCGATCCTGCTCCATGCGCAGATTGATCGTGCGAGGACGCGGGTAGCGGTGCACGCCGTGGCTCATCAGCGCGTGCGCCGCGTCCAGCAGGCGCTCGACCGCCGCCTCGCCGTAGCGTTCCTCGCAGTCCATCACGAATCCGCGGGCGAACTCCAGATAGTCCAGGATGCCGTCCGCATCTGTCCACTGCTTGAACAGGTAGTTGTTCTTGAAGAAGTGGTTATGGCCAAACGCAGCGTGGGCGATGACCAGCGCCTGCATCGTGGCCGTGTTCTCCTCCATGATGTAGCTGATGCATGGATTGGAGTTGATCACGATCTCATAGGCGAGGCCCTGCATGCCCGCACGGTACATCGCCTCATGCCGGGCGAAGTGCTTCCCGAACGACCAGTGCTTGTAGAACAGCGGCATGCCTATTGAGGAATAGGCATCCAACATCTGCTCGGCGCCGATCACCTCGATCTGGTTCGGATAGACGTCCAGCCCCAGTTCCTCCAGCGCCACACGCTGGATCACCTCGTGCGCGCGTTGGATGGTCGAGAATTCCCAGTCCGCACCTTCGAAGATCGGATGTTCGGCGCGTTCGGTGGCCTCGGCCGCATCGCCGCCGCCAGCGTCCGTCGAGGTTTCCATGCCGATATTGCTCATGCCGTCTCCGCCTGGTTCTTGCGGGCGAACAGTTCGCGGAACACCGGGTAGATGTCCCGCCGGTGGCCCACCTTGCGCATCGCCATCGGCACCCCGCTGCGGCAGATCGCGGTGTAGGTTTGCCACAAATCCGAATCGCGGCGGATGAACCCGGGCGGGAAGTGCTCCGAGTCACGGCCCACCTCCAGATAGGCGTAGTACTGGCACGCCGGCAGGATCACTTTGGTCAGCAGGTTCGCAGTCCGGTCGTTATCGGATGCGGTGTTGTCGCCGTCAGAGGCCTGCGCGGCGTAGATGTTCCACGAATCCGGGCTATAGCGCTCCTCGACGATGCGCCGCATCTCGTCGAGAGCGGTGGACACGACCGTGCCGCCGGTCTCCGGCGAGTGGAAGAATGTGTCCTCGTCCACCTCCTGCGCCTGGTGGGTGTGCCGGATGAACACCACGTCCACATTCTTGTAGCGGCGTTTGAGAAAGATATACAGCAGCACATAGAACCGCTTGGCGAGGTCCTTCATGTGCTCGGTCATCGAGCCGGACACGTCCATTAGGCAGAACATCACCGCTTGCGCCACCGGCTTCGGGTGCGCCTCGAATCGCTTGTAGCGCACGTCAAGCGGGTCGATGTAGGGGATCAGGCTGGTGCGGCGCAGCGCCCGGCGGAGCTGTTCCTCCAGTTCAAGCCGCTGCTCCTTTGCGTCCTCGTCGGCACTGAGCGCAGCGATCTCATCGCGGAGACGCTGAATCTCCTCCGCCTTTGGCCGCCGCAGCGCTATCCGCCGCGACAGGCTGTTGCGCACGGTCCGGTTCAGCGCCAGGTTCGTCGGCGAGCCACTGACGGAGTACCCGGCGCGGTGCCAGCTCAGTTGCTCGGCGTCCACCACCTTGCGTTTGGCCAGGTCGGGAAGCTCCAGATCCTCCAGGAACAGATCGACGAATTCGTCGCGCGACAGCGCGAAGCGGAAATCGTCCTCCCCCTCGCCGTCCGGTGCGCCCTCCGCCCCGCCAGCGCCGCCCCCGCCCGGCGGCCGCGGGATTGTGTCCCCTTCGACATAGCGCTTGTTGCCGGGCAGCAGGTGGTCGCGAATGCCGCCGGAGGCACTGCGGCGAAACGACGGCTCGTGCACGCCGTGGGCCGGCAGGGAGACTTCACCCGCCTGGTCGGCGTCCTTGATACTGCGGCTGGCCGAGCTTTCATGCACCGCCTTGCGGATCAGCGCCTTGGCGCGGCGCATGAAACGCTGGCGGTTCGCGAGGTTCTTGCCGCTTGGGTTGAGCCGTCGATCGACGATATTCATCGAGTTGCCTTCTGCAAACCTCCGGTCAGCCGGCCTGCTTTACCCGCATGTACCACTCGACCAGACGGCGAACCTGCCGCTCGGTGTAGCCCCGGGACGTCATGCGCTCCACGAACTCCCCGTGCTTCTTTTCGCTCTCGCTGTCCTTCTTCGAGCCGAAGCTGATCACCGGCAGCAATTCCTCGACCTGGCTGAACATCCGCCGCTCGATCACTTCCCGGATCTTCTCGTAGCTGGTCCAGGATGGGTTCTTGCCATTGTTGTTCGCCCGCGCCCGGAGGCTGAACTTGACCACCTCGTTCCGGAAATCCTTCGGGTTGGCAATGCCGGCCGGCTTTTCGATCTTGGTCAGCTCCTGGTTCAGCAACTCACGGTTGAGCAACTGCCCGGTGTCGGCGTCCTTGAAGTCCTGGTCTTCGATCCAAGCGTCGGCGTAAGCAACGTAGCGGTCGAACAGATTCTGTCCGTAGTCGTGATAGGATTCCAGATAGGCCTTCTGGATCTCGTTGCCAATGAATTCGGCGTAGCGCGGCGCCAGCTCTCCCTTGATGAACTCCAGGTAGCGCTTTTCGGTTTCCTGCGGGAGCTGATCGCGACGGATCGACTGCTCCAACACATACATCAGGTGGACCGGGTCGGCCGCCACCTCGATGGTGTCGTGGTTGAACGTCGCCGCGAGCACCTTGAAGGCGAATCGGGTGGACGCGCCATCCATCCCCTCCTCAACGCCGGCCGCATCCTTGTACTCCTGCAGGCTGCGCGCCCGAGGATCTGTCTCCTTCAGGCTTTCCCCGTCATAGACCCGCATCTTGGCATACACGGTCGAGTTCTCGTGCTTGCGCAGCCGCGTCAGCACCGAGAATCGGGCCAGCATTTCCAGCGTGGCGGGCGCGCAAGGCGACGCGGCCAGCTCGGAGCGTGAGACCAGCTTTTCGTAGATTTTGATCTCCTCGGTCATCCGGAGGCAGTACGGAACCTTGATCACGTAGATACGGTCGATGAAGGCTTCGTTGTTACGGTTGTTCTTGAAGGTCTGCCACTCAGCCTCGTTGGAGTGGGCCATGATGATGCCGTTGAACGGGATGGCGCCGATATTCTCGGTGCCGATGTAGTTCCCCTCCTGCGTCGCGGTCAGCAGCGGGTGCAGCATCTTGATCGGCGCCTTGAACATCTCGACGAATTCAAGCATGCCCTGGTTAGCGCGGTTGAGGCCGCCCGAATAGCTGTAGGCGTCCGGGTCGTTCTGCGAATGCAACTCCAGCTTGCGGATATCCACCTTGCCGACCAGCGAGGAGATATCCTGGTTGTTCTCGTCGCCCGGCTCGGTCTTGGCGATGGCGATTTGCCGCAACCGCGAAGGGACCAGCTTCTTGACCCGAAATTTGGAAATGTCGCCGCCAAACTCGTCCAGCCGCTTGAGGCACCACGGGCTCATCAGGCCGGTGAGGCGCCGGCGAGGAATGCCGTAGCGTTCCTCCATCACCTGCCCCATGCGCTCCGGATTAAACAGGCCGAGCGGGCTCTCGAATACCGGGCTGAGCTCGTCACCGGCTTTCAGCACGTAGATGGGGTAGGTCTCCATCAGCGCCTTCAGCCGCTCGGCGAGAGACGATTTGCCTCCGCCGACCGGGCCAAGCAGATACATCATCTGCTTGCGCTCCTCGAGCCCCTGCGCGGCGTGGCGGAGGAAGCCGACGATCCGCTCGATCGTCTCCTCCATGCCGTAGAATTCCGAGAACGCGGGATAAACGCGAATCGTCCGGTTCATGAAAATACGACCCAGGCGCGCGTCTTTGGACGTGTCCACCATTTCCGGCTCGCCAATAGCGGCGAGCAGGCGCTCGGTGGCGGTGGCATAGATCATCGGGTCGTCGCGGCAGGCGTCGAGGAACTCCGCCAGCGACATCTCGACTTCGCGAGTCGCCTCGAAGCTGCGGGCATAATCGGCAAAAATGTCATCGACCGTGTGCATCGGTCTCTCCGTAATGAGAGAGGTCGTCATGTCGCGCTGTTAGGCAACATGGGGCTCAGCGTAGCGTATCAGGCGCGCGTCGCGTGAAGTTTTTTTCGCTGTGACGTGATCTCCACAGCGAGCGAGAGGCAGTTTCCGTGGCTCATCCAAGGCCTCCTTTTGTGGCACCCATTGCCCGGGTGCTGGGCAAGTCGAATACGCAAGCGTGGTCGTTATGAGGCGTAACCCGCTGGCGCTGGAGTCCGACTGACCGTTTCAGCACTTGGTGTCGGTTTGCCAACTGACCAGTTGCAACTTGCGTGCCGCAGGGCCGAAATGCCATTCGCTCGGCGGCAGCAGATGATCTGGATTGCTGCCAACTGGCTCGGCTCTCAGGCTGTTCCAGCCGCTGTTTGGCCAGGAGCCTGTAGGAGTTGAGAACAAAGGCGCATAAATTCTGGGAAAAATGGCACCCTTTCGAGACTCGACGCAAGATTTCGACCTTGGACAGCTTGGAATGATGCTTCCGTGAAGTGCGCCATTCCGTTCGGCAGTCGGCTGGCAGGCAATCCGGACCCAGGCTACCTGCCCTATGTTGCTCCGCCGGCTTTCAGCCACATCACGGGGATGTTCCTGAGAACTTGACGGTGCTGCACGAATAGCGAACATGCTGAGCGTTACGCCCAGAGTTTTTTCTGATAGTTCTATGCCGCGAGCAAATGAACGCGCAAAGGGGAAGCGCATGGCCAGCAAAAAGGACAAGTCGGCGAAAACCGGTTCGAAGACCGTGGACCATGACGCAACTCATACGGAGATCGAACAGCCGTCAGCGATAAGCGTCATACCGGAGAGTTCTGTGTCTGATACGCGCTGGATCGTGCGCGAAGCTGCGTGGGTCCGGATGTTCGGTCGGATTGAAGCGAAGAATCCGTTCGCGCGCTAAACCTTCTGCCGGAGTGATCGCGGTTCCTCGCAGTTCCACGGTGCTGCGGAGCCCCTGACGACCGGGATGGCATGTTGCAGCAGCCCGCCCAGGCGGCTTCGCTCGGTGCGGGGTGCTGCGCCGGGTAGCGTTCGGCGGCTAGGCGCCACGCTTCACCACCTTGCCCAAGGCCATCCCGGCGCCAAGCATGACGGCGCTGCCAGCCATAGTTTGGATGGTCAGCCCGATCACAGCGGCTGCGAGCCATGGCGGCGAAGGCGGCCGGTGGTCTCCCGATGATCTGCTTCGATCGTTCATCGACAGTCTTCCCGTCTACAGTCGTCCCTGTAATGGCAAATGGTATCTCGGTCGATCCGGTTCAATGATGATGCTCGCGGCCAGTTCCAACCCCTGAACGGCAGTTTCGACCTGCGTCGCCGCTGAGTCCCAGCCGATGGAACGCTCCAGGTGCAGTTCCGTCAATCTCTCCCATGTTATTAGCTCTCTGCAGGGCGCAGGAGGAGGGTTGCGTGAAAATCGGCGTTCCAAAGGAAATTAAGACCCACGAGTACCGGGTCGGCCTGAGCCCGGCCGGGACGCGCGAGCTGGTCCTGCTGGGTCACGACGTCGTCGTGGAACGCAATGCCGCTTCCGGCATCGGCATCGCCGATGACGCTTATCGTGCCGCTGGCGCAAGGGTGCTCGATAGTGCGGACGAGGTTTTTGCCGCCGCCGACCTGATCGTGAAGGTGAAGGAGCCGCAACCGGTGGAGATCGCACGGCTGCGCGAGGGCCAGGTGCTGTTCACCTATCTGCATCTCGCCGCCGACAAGGCGCAGACCGAGGGACTGATGCGCTCCGGTGCGGTCTGCATCGCCTATGAGACCGTAACCGACGCCCGCGGCACCCTGCCCCTGCTTGCGCCCATGAGCGAGGTCGCCGGCCGGATGTCGGTGCAGGTCGGCGCGCACTGTCTTGAGAAGGAGCCGGGCGGCGCCGGCATCCTGTTGGGCGGGGTGCCGGGCGTAGCTCCCGGAAAGGTGGTGGTGCTCGGCGGCGGTGTGTCCGGGACCAACGCCGCGCGGATGGCGGTGGGGCTGGAAGCCAGCGTCACCATCATCGACAAGTCCCTTCCCCGGCTGAAAGAGCTGGACCTGCAGTTCGGGCCGCGCGCCACCACGCTGTATGCGACGGCTGAGGCGATCGAGACTGCCGTCCTTGCCGCCGACCTAGTGATCGGCGCGGTGCTGGTGCCCGGCGCCGCGGCACCCAAGCTGGTCTCACGCGAGATGGTGCGCGCGATGCGTCCCGGCTCGGTTCTGGTGGACATTGCGATCGACCAGGGCGGCTGCTTCGAGACCAGCCGGCCGACCACGCACTCCGCACCGATCTACGTGGAAGAGGCCGTGGTGCATTATTGCGTCACCAACATGCCGGGGGCGGTGGCACGCACCTCCACCTTCGCGCTGAACAATGCGACCCTGCCGTTCGTGATCGCCCTGGCGACGAAAGGCTGGAATCGGGCGTTGCAGGACGATCCGCACTTGCTGCATGGGCTGAACGTGCATGGCGGGCGGGTGACGCATGCCGCAGTGGCGCGCGATCTTGGTCTGGCGTTCACCGCAGCAGAGTCCCTGGTGGGGTAGCCTGGTTTGCGATCTCGACCGAGAAGGCTTAGCCGGCGATCCGACATGATCCACGCATCTTTTGCGATCGTTACGGTGGCCCCCGCCTGTCGCTCAGCCCATTCGGTATCCACTCTGCGCTGACCAGCTCGCGAATCGCGCTTAGCTTGGCGTGGTGTGTTGCAATGTTGATGGCGTCGATCGACAGCGTCTGGCGCTGCGACACACCGTCCACCCCAGGACCTTCGAGCACCATCGTTTCCAGGATCAAGGAATCCAGCATGGGATCGAGGCAGGACAGCATTGCCGCGCGCCAGTCCTCGCGCATCGCCGCCAGGGCTGCGATCAGTCCGTAGCACCCCCAGTGCGACACGCCGGCCATCACCAGATAATCGGCCGGCGTGACGCACGCTATCAGCTCGCCGTAATCGACGTGCCGCGCGACCAGGGACCGCGGCAGGGCCCCAAGCCCGATCTCGTTGCCGCCGTCCCCGATCGCGACCGTCCGCCACGGGCCGGCCAGGAACAGTTCGTCCAGCGGCGCGGTGTGCGCGCTCAGATCGATACCACGCATGTTACGGGGCGGCCCGCCGGCGGATCGGCCACAGCGCTCCACCGCGATGACGAAGCCGATGCCCTTGTCGCGCCAGCCGGCAACCGCACCCGCGAGCGGCTCACCGATCGCGACGACGTCGAGCGGCACGTTGGCGAGCCCCGCCCCGCGCAGCGCAGCCGCGCAGCCGCCGGCGCACGGCGCGTCGGTCAGCATGCGGCAGGCGACACCGGCACGGGTCAGTGCGGCGGCGAGCAGCGCCGTGCCGGCCGGCCCGTCCGTCTCGGCGGCAGGCGGCGTGCCGAGCGGGACAAAAAACCCGGTCAGCAGCCCGATACGCGGCGCCGGCTCGGCCGCGAGCGCCCCGGCCGCGCGGCCCAGACCGCCTTTGGCGGCGGCGAACAGCGCGCCGATGTTGCGGCCGACATCCTGGTGAATCAGCGTCTCGATCCGATCGATCAGTGTCTGTTCAGCGCCCGTCATGTGACGGCCTAAAAGCTCGCGAGGCGGGCGTTGCGCAGGTCGGTGATCAGCATGCATCCCGGCGCGTGGGTGATGCAGAACGCCGGTTTGGCATGTTCGATCACCGCCTGGGGCGTCACGCCACAGGCCCAGAACACCGGCAGTTCGTCAGCCTGCACCGGCACCGGATCGCCGTAATCCGGCCTGGCGAGGTCCCCGATGCCGATCGCTTGCGGCATGCCGATATGCACCGGTGCGCCGTGGACCGATGGAAAGCGCGCGGTAATCTGAATCGCGCGGATTGCATCGGACGGCCGGAGCGGTCGCATCGACACGACGAGCGGCCCATGGAACACGCCCGCTGGCACGCAGGGAATGTTCGTACGGTACATCGGCACGTTGCAGCCAAGGACGATGTGGCGGACCTCGATGCCGTCCCCGACCAGCGCCTCCTCGAAAGAGAAGGAGCAGCCGATCGCGAAAGAGACCAGGTCATCACGCCAGACGTGGCGTATGTCGGTCGGCTCCTCGACCAACGCGCCAGCGCGCCAGACGCGGTAGCGCGGCAGGTCGGTGCGGATGTCGATCGTCTTGCCCAGCATGGGCAAGTGCGGATCGCCTGGCTCCGACACGCCGAGTATTGGGCACGGCTTCGGATTGGCGTGGGCAAATCGCAGGAAATCGTGGGCGAGAGCCGCAGGCAGGACCACCAGGTTCGCCTGCACATTGCCCGGCGCCAGCCCCACGGTCGGCCCGGCAAACCCGCCGCTGCGGGCGCGCAGCCGCACGCGCTCGCCGCTTTCCGCCGCATTATCAGCGATCGCGTCCATCAGCCCCTCCGCCCACCTCGACGTAGACGCTAACAGGGTTCGATGCCCGAGGCAGCCCGGCTGTGCCCTTGGGGCGCCGTTGATGCGCCATTTGGGCGACCTGGGGTTTTTTGCCGGGGTCTCCTTTCGCATGCTAAGGGCAGCCAATGATACTGACGTCAGTTGACGCTGACTCCGCCGCGACTTTCCGGGCGCCAGGGCAGCCGCCGGCGAGCCCGGCGGTGTTGGCGTGGTGGCCGCGCACCAACAGGTCAATCGCATGAGTTATTGGGGCAAGATACTCGGTGGCGTGGCCGGGTTCGCCATGGGCGGGCCGTTCGGCGCTGTCGTCGGTGCTGCTCTCGGCCACGCCGCGGACAAAGGTGCCGTGACCCCTTCGCGGCTTGGCACCAACATGGGCATCAACCCGGCGCGGATCGCGGCCCTGCTCGGCCGGCGCGATCAGCTCTTCGCCATCGCCGTGGTGGTGCTCGCCGCCAAGCTCGCCAAGTGCGACGGACCGGTGAAGCGGTCGGAAATCGAGGCCTTCCGCCGCCAGTTCCGCATCCCTCCCGAGTCCGTGCGCGACATCGGCCGGCTGTTCGACATGGCTCGCGACAGCGCCGATGGGTTCGAGAGCTACGCAGAGCAACTGGGGGAGACCTTCGCCGACAACCGGGGCATGCTGGAGGATGTGCTGGCCGCACTGTTCGTAATCGCGCGCGCCGATGGCGCGGTGAACCAGCGGGAGCAGGATTTTCTGGCGCACACCCACCGCGCGTTCGGTCTGAATGAAGCGGCCTGGGACCGGGCGCAGGGCGGTACGCGACGGCCGTCGCTGGACAGCGAACCTGACGCCTATGCCCTGCTTGGCGTCACGCGGAAGACCGCGAACGACGAAATCCGTGCCACCTGGAAACGGCTGATGCGGGAAAACCATCCCGACAGCCTGGCCTCGCGCGGGGTGCCTGCGGAATTTATCGCGCGCGCCAACGACAAGGTGGCGCGGATCAACGCCGCGTGGGACCGAATCAAGCGCGAACGGGGATTGTGAGCCCGTCAGGTCCTACAGGCCGATTTCGCGATGTTTCTGAACGACTGGATGGGCCGTATCCCTCTCGGCCCCATGTTCTCTCGGCTGCCGGAGGCGGAAATGCGTAACGAGCTGCGTGAGCTGGCGTCCAAGTTCCTCCGGCCGGTCTTGCTCCGTCGGGCGGTCGGATCGTATCTCTGCATCTCTAAAGTACGTTCCACGCGTCCGTTGCGTATGACCTGCGGAGACTCTGGTCGCCTTGGACTTTTTGGCAGCATAGGTCGTCCATCTTACGGCCGCGGAAGCGACCATATTGACCTGACCGCTCCGCACCCGCATCTACCCCTTGCCAGACGGCCGGACGGCCGCTGATCCCCGGCTTTTAACGCACGGTGGTTGGAGGAAAGTCCGGGCTCCACGGGAATGCGGTGCCGGCTAACGGCCGGCGGGGGCGACCCCAGGGACAGTGCCACAGAAAACAAACCGCCCGCGCAAGGTGCCTGACGGCGCCCCGCGGGCAAGGGCGAAACGGTGCGGCAAGAGCGCACCGCGCCCTCGGTAACGAGGGCGGCAGGGCAAACCCCACCGGGAGCAAGACCGAATAGGGGCGGCCGTGCCTCGTCCATGCCGGGCGGGGCGCAGGGGCATTTCCGCTCCGCCGCCCGGGTTGGTCGCGTGAGGCGCGCCGCAAGGCGCGTCCCAGAGGAATGGCCGTCTCGCGCGCAAGCGCGGACAGAACCCGGCTTACAGGCCGTCTGGCACCCTTCCCTCGCCCCCCGGACCATTCCCCCGCATCAATGCCCCGGGCGCTGAGCTCCACCCCACACCAATGGGCTCCGGGCACTTGGCACCGGCCGCCCTCGCACGTCTTCCACAGACTTATCCCCAAGAACGAAACGCGAATACGTAACGTCGGAACAACAATCTCCGGCCCCCCCGACCACGGCTGTTAACCCTTTGACTCACAGATAATTTTCCTGGCTGCCCCGGGCGAAACGAGACGAATGGCTTTGACGGCCCATGTTTGCCCATGCTATCCCACATTATCCCAAGGACGGACGATCCCATCCCGCCGTGGGCCGATGGAGCGGCTGATTTGGCAGGCAGCCGCACTCCATCGCCGCAGCGACTTCCCTGCCGCGTGACAGCGAGGCCGCGAACGGGAAAGGCGAGCCGGGCCGGATGACCCCATTCCTGGGCAGCCACCAGAACAGGCTGGACGCCAAGGGCCGCGTTTCCGTACCCGCGCCGTTTCGCGCCGTGCTGAAGTCACGCCAGGACGGCGGCCAGGCGCCCGCCAACGGTAACGGCACCAACGGCAACGGCACCCACCTCGTGCTGCGCCCCTCGCACCAGCACGCCTGCGTCGAAGCCTGGCCCGCGGCCGATTTCGAGGCGCTGGCAGCGCCGCTCAACCAACTCGCCCTGTTCAGCGAGGCGCAGGACGACCTGGCCCTCGCGCTCTATGCCGAGGCGTTCGCGCTGGAAACCGACCGGGAGGGCCGGATCGTGCTCCCCGACGAGTTGGTCGCTTTTGCCGGGCTGAGTGATCAGGTCACCTTTCTCGGCGCCGGCCGCATCTTTCAGATCTGGGAGCCAGAGGCCGCCAAGCGCCGCCGCGCCGAGGCGCGCGAGCGTTCCCGCGCCAACGGCTTCACCCTGCCCGGCGCGCCGCCGCACCAGCAGGTGCCGGGATGACCGGCCAACATATCCCCGTGATGCCGGCTGAGATGCTGCGGACGCTCGCTCCACACGTCGGCGGCGTCTATCTCGATGCCACTTTTGGCGGAGGCGGCTACGCCGAAGCGATCCTGAACGCCGCGCCGTGCACCGTCTGGGCGATCGACCGCGACCCCGAGGCGATCGCCCGAGGCGCCAGCCTCGCCGCCCGCTTCCCGGGCCGCCTGCACCTCATTCAGGGCCGGTTCGGCGACATGCTGGCGCTGCTCGCCGAGGTCGGCGTCACAGCGCTCGACGGCGCCGTATTCGACCTGGGCGTCTCGTCATTTCAAATAGACGATCCGGCGCGCGGATTCTCGTTCCGCGGCGACGGGCCGCTCGACATGCGCATGGGCGATCATGGGCCAACCGCCGCCGATCTGGTGAACACGCTGCCAGAGCGGGAACTGGCCGACATCCTGTTCGAATTCGGTGAGGAACGCGCCTCCCGCCGGATTTCCCGCGCCATCGTGGCAGCCCGCACGGAGGCGCCGGTCACCACCACCGGGCGCCTCGCCGCGATCATCAGGGCCGTGCTGCCGCCCGATCGCTCCGGGATCGACCCGGCGACCCGCAGCTTTCAGGCGCTTCGCATTCACGTGAACGACGAACTGGGTGAGATCGAACGCGCGCTCGTGCAGGCGGCGGAACTGCTCTCGCCCGGCGGCCGTCTCGTCGTGGTCTCGTTCCATTCGCTTGAAGACCGCATCGTAAAGTGTTTCATGAGCGACGTAGCAGGCCGCGCTCCTTCGCCGTCACGCCACGATCCGCGGGGCCTCGCTGCCAGGCCGGCGCCGCGTTTTCGCCTGCTTACTTTGCGACCAATGCGTCCAACCGAATCGGAAATCCAGGTTAATACCCGTTCCCGTAGTGCCAGACTGCGTGCACTGGAACGCCTTCCTCCTTCCGTCACCGAGACAAAGTCATGATCCGCCCCGCCACCTGCGTCTGCTTCCTGCTCGCCTGCGGGTCGGGCCTTTATCTTTATCAGGCCAAGCACGGCGCACAGATGCTCGACAAGCAAATCGAGCGTACCATCCACGCCAGCGAAGCGCTGCGCGACCAGACGCGTCTGCTGCACGCCGAGTGGACGCTGCTGAACGATCCATCGCGACTGCAGACCCTGGCCGACCAGTTCCTGAAGCTCAAGTCGGTCGCTCCCGGCCAGTTCACGAACCTGGCGGAACTGGACAACCGGCTGCCCGCAGTGCCCCCGCCAGCGCCGCCCCCCGCGCCCGAGCCGGAGTCCATTGAACCGCCGGCCGTTCCGCTGGCCCAGGCCGGACCGCCCGCTCCAGCCCCGTCTTTGGCAACAGCGTCAACGCCGGCTCCGGCTCCGCTCGCGCAACTCGTGCCTCGCGCTCAAGCGGCGCCGGCAAAAACGGCGTCCGAAGAACCAAGGCATCAGCCCGTGCCGGTTCCGGCGAAGCTCGCACTCGCAACGCCGCCCGTTCCCGCCAAGCCGAGCGAGCACAGGCTAATTCCACCGCGACCGCCGTCGCCGCTGGTCGCACAAGCCTCGGCTCCCCGTCTGATGCAGACCGAGTCGCGCCCCGTCGCCGCGACGCCGGAGCTGCGCCCGGTCCCGGTCTCGCTGGCATCGGCTGCACCTCCTCGCCCGGCCCCGCGCAGCGCCGTTCAACCCGCCGCCGCCCCGGCGCCCGTGCCGCTGGCGGCGCCGACCCCGTATGGCGGTTCGCTGCTCGGCATGGCGCGCAGCGCGGCTCCCCCCGCGCCGCAGCCGATCAGCGTCAACCAGTGGATCCCCACCGGCAACAATCATTGATCTGATGAGCGACTCCAGCGCCCCGCCACCCGATTCCCCGCCGCGCAATGCCGGCCCGGCCGGCCGCCCCACCCAGCGCCGCGGCGCCGCGCGGGCGGATGCCGTGCCTTTGATAGAGACGGTGCGGATCACCGCCCCCGACCTGAAGCGCCGTGCCGCGATGGAGAAGACGCACGGCAGGCTGGTGATCGCCGCCTGGGGCTTCGCCTTGCTGTTCCTGGCGGTGGTAGGCAAGCTCGCCGATGCGACGATCCTGCAGCCGCTGCCTCCGCACCGTCCGGACCGGCCGTTCACCGCGCTGCTCGAAGAACAGTCCCGACCGGCCGCGGAGTCCGGTCAGGCAATGCGCGCCATGATCACCGACCGGAACGGGCAGATCCTGGCGATCTCGCTGCCGACGGTGGCGGTGTTCGCCGACCCGCGCCAGATCATCGACCCGGCGGACGCCGCCCACCGGCTGAAGCAAGTTCTGCCCAGGCTCGACGAAGCGCTCGCCCGCACGCGGCTGTCCGAGCCGAACAAGCAGTTCGTCTATCTCGAACGGCAGATTACGCCGCGGGAAGAACTCGCGATCAACACCATCGGCATCCCGGGCATCGACTTCCAGCCGACCGAGCGGCGGCACTACCCGATGGGTCGCACTGCCGCGCAGGTCCTGGGCGGGGTCGATGTGGACGAGCAGGGCGTCGCCGGCGTGGAGAGATTCTTCGAGGAACGGCTGAAAAAGGACCAGTCTCCGCTGCGGCTGTCGCTGGACGTGCGCGTGCAGGCGGTGGTGCGCGACGAACTGACCAAGGCCATGGAGGAGTTCCAGGCCATCGGCGGTTGCGGCATCGTGATGGACGTAAACACGGGCGAGATGCTGGCCATGGTCAGCCTGCCCGACTACGACGCCAACAATTTCCGCACCACTCCGGCCGACGACCGCTTCAACCGCGCCGTCACCGGCATGTACGAGCCGGGCAGCACGTTCAAGCTGCAGACTGCCTCGATGGCGCTGGACAGCGGAATCGTCCATATCTGGGACGAGTTCGACGCGTCGCGCCCGATTACCATCGGCCGTTTCACCATCACGGATTTCGAGGGCAAGCACCGCTGGCTCTATTTGCCGGAGGTGCTGGCCTATTCGTCGAATCTCGGGGCGGCGCATATCGGCCAGACCGTGGGTGGCGAGCGCCAGCGCGCCTGGCTCAAGTCGATGGGGATGTTCTCGCGCATCGGGATCGAGCTGCCCGAGGCCGGGCTGCCGATCATCCAGCCGGCCGCCAACTGGAAGGAAATCGTTACCCTGACCGTCTCGTTCGGCCACGGCATTTCGGTTTCGCCGCTGCATGTGGTGCGCGGCACGGCGGCGATCGCCAATGGCGGCATCGTGCTGCGGCCGACCTTGCTGGCGCTGCCGCCCGGAGAGAACGCCGCCACTGGCACGCAGGTGATGCAAAAATCCACCTCCGACATCATGCGAAAGCTGATGCGGCTGGTGGTCACCGACGGGTATGGCAAGACCGCGGAGGTACCCGGCTACTTCCCCGGCGGCAAGACCGGCACGGCGGAGAAAGTCGGCGCACACGGCTACAAGAAGCATGCGAATGTTGCGGCGTTCACCAGTGTTTTCCCGATGAACGCGCCGCGCTACGCGGTTTACATGATGCTCGACGAACCGCACGGCAACAAAAGCACCTATGGGTATTCGACCGCCGGCTGGGTGGCGGCGCCGGCCGCGGGGCGGGTGATTGCGCGGATCGCCCCGATGCTGGGCATGCTGCCCGATCTGCAGAACGCCGCGGCAATCCAGGCCTCGCTGTCGATTCCGCTGCAACCGGGCCGGCCGTCCGGCGCGATGGCGCGCGGTCCCGGCACCGCCAAGACTCAAGGAGCGAACCCTCAGACCGTTTCTAATCCCGCGGAGCCGAAAACCGCCGTGCCGAAGCCCGGCCTGGCAGTACCGGCGACGGCGCTGCCTCCTGCCGGACTGCCGGCCAGACCGCTGTCACGGGACTCGCACCACCAGGCTGCGCTGCCCGCCGTTCCGCGCGGCGCCAGTGTCATGGCCGCTTCCGCGCCGTTTGCCAACGGGGCGGCCAGTGGGGCGGCGAATGGGGCCTCCGGTGCGGCTCGCTGAGATCATGCGCGCAATCTCCCCCCACCCGGCCGGCGAATTGAGCCAGCAAGACGGCTGGGGCAGCGCCGCGTCGCTCGACCTGGCCGGCGTCACCGCCGACAGCCGGCAGGTCGCGCCGGGATGGCTGTTCGCCGCCCTGCCCGGCAGCCGCGCCGACGGCCGCGCCTTCATCGCCGAGGCGGTGGCGCGCGGTGCCGCCGCGGTGCTTGCGCCCGAAGGCACCGCTTGGCCGGCCGGCGTGCCGCCTCGCCCGTTTCTGCAGGACCCGGAACCACGCCGCCGCCTCGCCCAGATGGCTGCTGCGCTGGCGGGGCCGCAGCCCGCGACGGTGGTCGCGGTCACCGGCACCAACGGCAAGACCAGCACGGTCGAGTTTCTCCGCCAGATCTGGGACGGCGCCGGACAGCCGGCCGCCAGCCTCGGCACGCTGGGTTCGGTCGCGCCGGGCTTCGACCCCGGCCCCGGGCTGACCACGCCCGATCCGGTCAGCCTCGCGCAGACGCTGGCCCGGCTGAAGCGCGCCGGTATCGAGCGCGCGGCGATGGAGGCGTCCTCGCACGGGCTGGACCAGTTCCGGCTCGATGGCGTGCGGCTTGCGGCCGGTGCCATGACCAACCTGACCCGCGATCATCTGGACTATCACGGCACGATGGCAGCCTACCGGGCGGCCAAACTGCGGCTGTTCGCCGAGCTGTTGCCTTCAGGTGCGCCCGCGGTAGCGAACGCCGATATGGACCTGGACACGCTGGATGCGCTGCGTGAGATCGCCAGCCGGCGGCATCTGGTGTTGGGCACCGTCGGCGCCGCCGGCACCGCCATCCGGTTGCTGCGCGCCGAGCCCCGGCCCGACGGCCAGGTGCTGACGGTCGAGCATGGCACGGCGCGGCACGAGATCGCGCTGCCGCTGCCCGGCCGGTTCCAGGCCGACAACGCATTGATGGCTGCCGCGCTTGCGATGGCGCTTGGGACCCGCGACGCGCTCGATCGGCTGTCCACGCTGGTTGGCGTGCGCGGACGGATGGAATTGGCGGCGAGGCTGGCCAGTCGCGCGGCGGTCTACGTCGATTACGCACACACGCCGGATGCGCTGGAGCGGCTGCTGACGGCGCTGCGCCCGCACACCGAGGGGCGGCTGCACGTGGTGTTCGGCGCCGGCGGCGACCGCGATCCGGGTAAACGGCCGCTGATGGGCGAGTCGGTGGGGCGGCTGGCCGACGCGGCGATCGTGACCGACGACAACCCGCGCAGCGAAGATCCGGCGGCGATCCGCGCGCCCATACTGGCAGCCTGCCGCGCGGTCCTGCCAGGTGTGCGCGAGGTCGGCGACCGCACGCAGGCGATAGCCGAGGCGCTTGCCGCGCTCGGGCCGGGCGACGTTCTGGCGGTGGCCGGCAAGGGCCACGAGCAGGGCCAGACGGTCGGCGGCACTGTTATCCCATTCGATGATGTTTCGGTGATTCGCCGGCTGGCAGGTCTGGCATGACCGCTCTCTGGTCTGCGGCGGCGCTGGTTCGCGCTACGGGTGGACGCATGCACACGCAATTTGCCGCCTCTGGCGTTTCGATCGATTCGCGGACCATTCATCCGGGAGACTTATTCATTGCGCTGCGCGGCGAAGACGGCGCTGAACCCCGCGACGGCCATGCCCATGTTGCCGAGGCGCTCGCCAAGGGCGCGGCCGGCGCCATGGTGCACCGGGCGCTGCCCGGGGTCGATGCTGCCACGCCGTTGCTGGAGGTTGACGACACCCTGACGGCGCTGGCGCGGCTGGGCGGCGCCGGGCGCGACCGGTTCGGCGGCAAGGTCGTCGCAATCACCGGCAGCGTCGGCAAGACCACGACCAAGGAGATGCTGCGCCGCATTCTCTCGGCGTTCGGCGAAACGCACGCCGCCGTCGCCTCTTACAACAATCACTGGGGCCTGCCGCTGACGCTGGCCCGCCTGCCCGAGGAGGCCGCGTTCTGCGTGGCCGAGATCGGCATGAACCATCCGGGAGAGATCGCCCCGCTGGCGCGCCTTGCACGGCCGCATGTCGCGCTGATCACCACGATCGAGAAGGCGCATGTCGGCCACATGGGCGGCGTTGAGGCGATCGCCGCGGAAAAGGCGGAAATCCTGAGCGGTCTGGAGGCCGGCGGGACCGCCCTATTGCCCGCCGATTCGCCGCTGCTGCCCCGCCTGCTCGCCGCCGCGCGCTCCAATCGCGCCGGCATCCGTCTGTTCGGCCGTTCGGCCGACGCCCATGCCAGGCTGCTCGCCGCCGAGCAGGATGCTGACGGCACCACTATTACGGCACGAATCGGCGGCCAGGACGTCGTGTTCCGGATCGCCGCGCCCGGCGCGCACATGGCGATGAATGCGCTCGCGGCACTCGCCGCGGCCGACGCGCTTGGACTCGCCCCCGCGGCGGCGGCCGAGGCGCTGGCGGGGTTCGCCCCCGTCGCGGGCCGCGGCGCACGGCGCACGGTGGCGCTGCCCGGCGGGACGGCGCTGCTGCTCGACGAGAGCTACAACGCGAACGATGCCTCGATGCGGGCCGCGCTCGCGGTGCTCCGGCTGCAGCCGGGGGAACGGCGCATAGCCGTGCTCGGCGACATGCTGGAGCTGGGCGAATTTGGTCCCGATGAGCATCGCGGGCTTGCGCCGGACGTTGCCGCTGCCGCCGATCGCCTGTTCGCCTGCGGACCGCTGATGCGCCATCTGTTCGACGCGACGCCCGAGGGCCTGCGCGCCGCGCATGTGCCGGATTCCGCGACGCTGGCCCCGATCGTCGCCGCAGCGCTGAGGCCGGGCGACGCGATCCTGGTGAAGGGCAGCCTCGGCAGCCGCATGAAGCAGGTGGTCGCCGCGATCGACGAATTGGGCGCCCCCTCGGGCGACGAATTGGGCGCCCCCTCGGGCGACGAATTGGGCGCCCCCTCGGGCGACGAATTGGGCGCCCCCTCGGGCGACGAATTGGGCGCCCCCTTGGGCGACGCGCCCGGCGGGGAGCAGGGCTGATGCTTTACAACCTGCTCACGCCTTATGCGGGCGAGTTCATCCTGTTCAACCTGTTCCGTTACATCACCTTCCGGTCCGGCGCGGCGTGTCTGACAGCGCTGGTGGTCAGCTTCTGGCTCGGCCCGCGCGTGATCCGCCGGCTCCGGTCGTTGCAGAAGAACGGGCAGCCGATCCGCACCGACGGTCCAGAGCGCCACCTGATCGAAAAGAAGGGCACGCCGACCATGGGCGGCGTGCTGATCCTGTTCGCGCTGATCATTTCCACACTGCTCTGGGTCGATCTCACCAATCCATATATCTGGCCTGTGCTGTTCGTCACCACGGGCTATGGCGCCCTGGGCTTCGTGGACGACTACCGCAAGCTCGCCCGAAACAACCACAACGGCGTCTCCGCGCGGGTGAAGATCGCCGTGCAGACGGTGATCGGACTGATCGCCGCGGTGTGGATCATGATGGTCACCCGCGAACCGCTCGCGACCTCGCTGACCGTGCCGATTTTCAAGGAGCTGCTGATCCCGCTCGGGTTTGGCTTCCCGGTGATTGGCATGCTGGTTATGGTCGGCGGCTCTAATGCAGTGAACCTGACCGACGGGCTTGATGGTCTTGCAATCGTGCCAACCATCATTGCGGCCGGCGTGTTGGCGCTGATCGCCTATCTCGTCGGCAACCGCATTTTCGCCGATTACCTGCAGCTCAACCACATACCGGGCGCCGGCGAGCTTGCCGTGTTCTGCGCCGCGCTGATCGGTGCGGGTCTCGGGTTCCTGTGGTTCAATGCCCCACCGGCGGCGGTGTTCATGGGCGATATCGGCAGCCTGGCGCTGGGCGGCGCGCTGGGTGCCGTCGCGGTTGCGGTGAAGCACGAAATCGTCCTGATGATCGTCGGCGGTCTGTTCGTGGTGGAGACCGTCTCCGTCATCATCCAGGTGCTGTGGTACAAGCGCACAGGAAACCGCGTGTTCCTGATGGCCCCACTGCACCACCATTTCGAGAAGAAGGGCTGGGCCGAGGCAACTATCGTCATCCGCTTCTGGATCATTTCGATGATCCTGGCCCTGGTCGGCCTCGCCACGTTGAAGCTGCGATGAGCAGCGCATTCGCACCCGACCTGTTCGCGGGCCATCGCTTCGCCGTGGTGGGGCTGGGCAAGAATGGCCTGGCTGCCGCACGCGGGCTCGCGGCGATGGGCGCCGATGTGGTCGCCTGGGACGACAAGCCGGAGGCGCGCGCCGCGGCTGCTGACGTGGCGCTGCGCGATCCATGTGCGGACCGCTTCGATGCCGAGGCGCTGGTGCTTTCGCCGGGCATCCCGCACACGCTGCCGTCGCCACATCCCGCGGCGGCGCGCGCCCGCGCGGCCGGCGTGCCGATCCTGTCGGACACCGACCTGCTGTTTCAGGCGGTGCGCCGATCCGGCTCACGCGCCCGCTTCGTCGGGATCACCGGCACCAACGGCAAGTCAACCACCACGGCGCTGCTCGCGCACATGCTGTCGGCGGTCGGACGGACCGCGCTTGCCGGCGCGAATCTTGGTCCACCCGCGCTGTCCATGCCTCTGCTGCCGAAGGACGGGATCTACGTGCTGGAGATGTCGTCGTACATGTTGGAGCGACTCGCCGCGCTCCGCTTCGATGTGGCGGCAATGCTAAATCTCAGTAAAGACCACCTGGATCGCCACGGCGACATGGTGGGCTATGCCGCAGCCAAGCGGCACGTGTTCGATCGCCAGTCCCGCGAGGATCTGGCGGTGATCGGCGTTGACGATGCGGGGTCGCGCGACATGGCCGGTCAGTTGTGCGACGGGCCGGCGCCGCTTGTCACCGTGTCCGGCCAGAGTCCGGCCGATATCTGGTGCGAATCGGGCATGCTGCGCGACGCGGCCGGGCGGATCGTGGCGATGGCCGAGGCACCCGCCCTGCCCGGCGCGCACAACGCGCAGAACGCAGCGGCAGCGGCAGCGATGGCGCTGCAGCTTGGCCTGTCGCGCACCGAGATTGCCGCCGGTATCGTCAGCTATCCCGGCCTGCCGCATCGTCAGCAGCACGTTGGCAGCGTGGATGGCGTGGTGTTCGTCAACGACAGCAAGGCGACCAACGCGGATGCGGCCGAGCGGGCGTTGCAGTGCTACGACCGGCTGGTCTGGATCGCAGGCGGCATGGCCAAAGCGGGCGGCATAGAGCCGCTGGTTCCGCTGTTCCCACGCGTTGCACGCGCCCTGCTGATTGGCCGCGACGCACCGCTGCTGGCCGCGACGCTCGCAGCACACGGTGTCGCGCACGAGATCGTCGGCACGCTGGAGGCCGCGGTGCCGGCGGCGTTCGCAGCAGCTCGCGGGTTAGACGCCCCGGTCGTGCTCCTGTCGCCCGCCTGCGCGAGCTGGGACCAGTTCACCGGCTACGACCAGCGCGGCGACCGTTTCGCCGCCCTGGTCTCGGCCCTGGCCGGAGGCACCGCCTGATGCCCGCGCTGTCGCGCGCCGACAATTCGACGCTGGGCCGCTGGTGGTGGACGGTCGATCGCTGGACGCTCGGCGCGATCGGCATCCTGATCGGTTTCGGCTACATCATGATGTTGGCCGCGAGTCCCGCCGTCGCCGAGCGCATCGGACAGTCGCGGGACTTGTTCATCCTCAAGCAAGTTGTGTTTCTCGCGCTCGCCGGCCTGACGGTGATCGGCGTCTCGCTGCTGTCGCCGCGCACCATCCGGCGCGTGGCGATCGTGGGTTGCTTCGCCGCGCTGGCACTGACCGCCGCAACGCTGGTGATGGGCGTCGAGATCAAGGGCGCGCGGCGCTGGATCGCCATCCCCGGCCTTGCCATGCAGCCGTCGGAGTTCCTGAAGCCGTGCTTCGCCGTGGTCGCCGCCTGGCTGATCAGTGAGGGCCGCCGCACGCCGCGTTTTCCGGGAATGCTGCTCGCCTTCGCGATCTTCGGCGTAATCCTGATGCTGCTGAAATCGCAGCCCGACATCGGCATGTTGCTGGTGATCACCGCAGTGTTCCTCAGCCAGCTCTATATCGGCGGCCTTAATCTGTTCTTCGTCGGCGCGGCGCTGGCTGCGCTGAGCGGCGGCGCTTTCATGGCCTACACGCTGTTCCCGCATGTGCAGAGCCGGGTTCAGCGCTTCATTCATCCGCAGTCGGGCGACACCTACCAGGTGACCACCGCGCTGGAGGCGTTCGGCAATGGCGGGCTGATGGGACGCGGCCCCGGCGAGGGCCGGGTCAAGGACGTGCTGCCCGACGCGCATGCCGACTTCGTATTTGCCGTCGCCGGCGAGGAATTCGGCATGCTGCTGTGCCTGTTCCTGCTGTCGGTGTTCGCCTTCATCGTGCTGCGCGGCCTGCTCAAGCTGCTCAAGGAGCAGGACCTGTTCATCGTGCTCGCCTGCACCGGGCTGGTCACCGGCTTCGGTCTGCAAGCCTTCGTCAACATGGCCTCGACGCTGGAGCTGATCCCGACCAAGGGCATGACGCTGCCGTTCATTTCCTATGGCGGGTCCTCGGTAATGGCGGTCGCGCTCAGCATGGGCATGTTGCTGGCGCTGACCCGCCGGCGGCACCGCGAGGACATGCCATGAGAGGACCGGCGGTGCGGCCCATCGTCATCGCGGCCGGCGGCACGGGCGGCCACTTCTTCCCGGCCGAGGCGCTGGCTACGGAGCTGCTGACGCGTGGCCGGCGTGTTGCGCTATTGACCGATGCGCGTTCGGCCGGGCTCGTATCGGCGACGTTCGCGGGCCAGGAGCAGTTCGTGCTAAAGGGCGCCGGCATCGCGGGGCGCGGGGTCGCACGCGGCGCGGCGGCGGTGCTGTCGCTGGCGGCCGGTGTTGTGCAGGCACGCGCGATCCTGGCGCGCATCGGCGCCGCGGCGGTGGTCGGCTTCGGCGGCTATCCATCGGTCGCGCCGATGCTTGCTTCGCGCCTGCTGCGGCGTCGGCCGGCGGTGATCCTGCATGAGCAGAACGCGGTGCTCGGCCGTGCCAACCGGTTCCTGTCGCGCCATGCCGACACGCTGGCACTCAGCTTCCCGGCGACCGCGCGCGTGCCGTCGAACGCAACAACCGTGATCACCGGCAATCCGGTGCGTCCGGCGATCGCCGCGCTGGCCGGGCAGGGCTACGAGCCGCCCGACGATCGGCTGCGGCTGCTGGTGCTCGGCGGCTCGCTCGGCGCCCGGGTGTTCAGCGACATCGTGCCCGCGGCGTTGGCCGGGTTACCAAATTCGCTGCGTGCGCGCTTGGACGTTGTGCAGCAATGCCGCCCCGAGGACCTGGAACGCGTGCGCGCCGCCTACGCCAACGCAGGTCTTATCCCCGACTTGTCCGCCTTCTTTCCAGATGTTGCCGACCGGCTGGCTGCCGCGCATTTGGTTATCGCCCGCGCCGGCGCCTCCACTGTTGCTGAACTTGCCGTCGCCGGCCGGCCCTCGATCCTGGTGCCGCTGCCGGGCGCAATCGACGACCACCAGTCGGCGAATGCGCGCGCGCTCGTCGCCGCGCGCGGTGCCTCGATGATCGCGCAGCGCGACCTGACGCCCGAGACGCTGCGCGAGCAGATCGCCGCGCTGCTCACCAAGCCCGACATGCTCGCCCACGCCGCGCGCGCGGCGCTCAGCCTCGCGCGGCCGGACGCCACGGCACGGCTGGCGGACCTCGTCGAACACCTTGCGGTGCAGTCGTCCATTTCAGCCCGCTCAGGCCAGCAGGAGGCCCGGGCATGAGGGCTTTGCCACTCACCATCGGCACCATACACTTCATCGGCATCGGCGGCATCGGCATGTCCGGCATCGCCGAGGTGCTGCACACGCTCGGTTATTCCGTGCAAGGCAGCGACGTCGCCGAATCTGCCAATGTGCGGCGTCTGCGCGAAGCTGGCATCCCGATCTCCATCGGCCACGAGCCAGGCAATCTCGGCGTGGCGCGCGTGGTCGTGGTGTCGTCCGCGGTGAAGCGTGACAACCCGGAGGTCGTCGCAGCCCGCGCCAAGCTGATCCCGGTGGTCCGGCGCGCCGAAATGTTGGCCGAATTGATGCGGCTGCGCTGGTCGATCGCGGTAGCCGGCACGCACGGCAAGACGACCACAACCAGCCTGATCGCCGCGATCATGGAAGCGGCGCGGCTCGATCCGACCGTGATCAATGGCGGCATCATCAACGCCTACGGCACCAACACCAGGCTCGGCGCCGGCGAGTGGATGGTGGTGGAGGCGGACGAAAGCGACGGCAGCTTCCTGCGCCTCCCTGCGGTGATCGCCGTGGTCACCAACATGGACCCCGAGCACCTGGACCATTGGGGCACGGCCGAGGCGATGGTCGCCGGCTATGACCAGTTCGTCTCCAACGTGCCGTTCTACGGCTTCGCCATCCTGTGCATCGACCACCCGGCGGTGCAGCAGATGATCCCGCGCCTGTCCGACCGCCGCATCCTGACCTACGGGTTCTCGCCACAGGCCGATGTGCGCGCGGAGCGGATGGTCCCAGACAAGCTCGGCTGCACGTTCGAGGTCGTCTACACCGACCGCGCGCGCGGCAACCGTCAGCGCCGGATGGGGCCGTTCCGCCTGCCGATGCTGGGCAGCCACAATGTGCAGAACGCACTGGCGGCGGTCGCTATCGGCATCGAAATGGAAATCGACGACGCCACGCTGCGCAGCGCCTTCGCACAGTTCCGCGGCGTGAAGCGGCGTTTTTCCAAGATCGGCGAGACCGGCGGCATCACGATCATCGACGATTACGGCCACCATCCGGTCGAGATCGCGGCGGTGCTGAAGGCGGCGCGCCAGGCAGGCGCACGCGACGTGGTCGCGGTGGTGCAGCCCCACCGCTACTCGCGGCTGCAAACGCTGTTCGACGCGTTCTGCGCTTGCATGAACGACGCCGGCACGGTGATCGTAGCGGATGTGTACGCCGCGGGTGAAGCGCCGATCCCCGGCATCGACCGCGACGCCCTGGTGGAAGGGCTGCGCGCACGCGGCCATCGCAGCGTGGTGCCGCTGCCGAGTCCCGCACGGCTCGCCGAAATGGTGCACGCGATCGCCAAGCCCGGCGACTATGTGATCTGCCTTGGCGCCGGAAACATCACCCAATGGGCCGCAGCCTTGCCAACGGAACTGGCAGCTATGCAGGCCGGCAGCCGACGGGCGTCATGACGGACGACAGAAAACAGAAGTCGGAAGACCGGGGACGGAAGGAGTCGCACGGAGTCCGTCTTCCGTCTTCCGACTTCAGTTTTCCGGCGATACGCGGCCGGGTTGAGAAGAATGCGCCGCTTGCGCCGTTCACCTGGTTTCGTGTGGGCGGCCCGGCCGAGGTGCTGGTCCGACCGGCCGACGCGAAGGATCTGGCCGCATTGCTGCATTCTTTGCCGCCTGGCGTGCCGGTGCATGTGCTTGGTGCCTGTTCCAACCTGATCATTCGGGATGGGGGGCTGCCGGGTGTGGTCATCCGTCTGGCGCGGGGCTTTGCGGCGGTGAAGATCGAACCCGATGGTTTGGTCGCGGGAGCGGGTGCACTGGACGCAACGGTGGCGGAGCACGCCGCTGCCGCCGGCTTGACGGGGCTTGAGTTCCTGTCGGGCGTCCCGGGGACGATCGGCGGCGCGGTGGTGATGAACGCCGGTGCGTATGGCGGCGACATCGCATCCTGCCTCGACTGGGCCGAGGTGGTAAGCCGCTCGGGCGCAATCCTGCGACTGACCGCACGGAATCTGGCGTTCGCGTATCGGCACGCGCATCTGCCCGAAGGCGCCGTGGTGTTGCGCGTTCGGCTGCGTGCCCTGCCCGCTGTGCCTGCGGTGATTGCAGCGCGCATGGCGGAGATTCGCACGGCCCGCGAAACGTCGCAGCCGGTGCGCGCACGGACGGGCGGTTCCACCTTCCGCAATCCGCCGAACATGAAAGCGTGGGAATTGATCGACGCTGCCGGCTGCCGCGGACTGACCCGCGGCGGCGCCCAGGTCAGCGAGAAGCACTGCAACTTCCTGATCAATAACGGCGGCGCCACCGCGGCGGACCTGGAAGGTCTGGGCGAGGAGGTTCGCCGCCGCGTGCACGACGCCACCGGCGTCACGCTCGAATGGGAGATCCATCGCATCGGCGTTCCTTCGCTGGCGCCGGCAATGAAGGACGAGGCGCCGGGCAACGCTGATCCTGCGCGGGCCGCGAAGCGCACGTCGTCGTTGGGCACGGCGCCGGAACGAGCAGCCGTGGCGTGCGTCGCGCCGAACACGTTCGCTTCCGGGCGGATAGCGAAACGCGACGCCGCGAACCCAGCCCCGGCAGCATCCGATGCCCCCGCCGAATCGGCCGCGATGCGCAGGACACCAGCTTCGTTCAACACACTCATGCCGGAGTCGGTCCAATGACGCGGGTCGCAGTGCTCTACGGCGGCATCTCGGTCGAACGCGAGGTCAGCCTCAATTCCGGCCGGCAGGTGATCGCCGCCTTGCGCCAGGCGGGGTTCGACGTGTTGCCGATCGACGTGGGCGAAGACCTCGGTGCCGTCATCGCCGCGCTGGACCCAAAGCCGGACGCTGTGTTCAACGCCCTGCATGGCCGTTTCGGGGAGGACGGCACGATCCAGGGGGTGCTCGATTGGCTCGGCATTCCGTACACGCATTCCGGCGTGCGCGCCTCGTCTCTGGCGATGGACAAGGTTGCCGCCAAGGCAGCGTTCCACGCCGCTGGCCTGCCGGTCGCACGCGGTCGCGTCATTGCCGTGGACGAGTTGGCAGCGAATGACCCTCTGCCCCTGCCCTATGTCGTCAAGCCGGTGAACGAAGGCTCGTCCGTCGGCGTGTCGATCATCCGCCAGGGCGACAACCGCCGCTCCGAAGTGGCTGAGAACTGGCGCTATGGTCCTGTATTGGTCGAGGAATTTGTGCCCGGCCGCGAGTTGACAGTCGGCGTGATGGGCGACCGCGCATTGGCGGTGACCGAAATCATCGCCGAAGCCGGCACGTTCTACGACTACGAGTCGAAATATGCCGATGGCGGCTCGCGCCATGTCGTGCCCGCTTCGGTTCATCCCGACACCTACGCCCAGGCGCTGGAATTCGCGGTTTTGGCGCATCGCGCGCTCGGCTGCGCAGGCGCGACGCGCACCGACTTCCGTTACGACGATACCGCAGGCGAGCCAGGACGCCTCGTGCTGCTGGAAGTGAATACGCAGCCTGGCATGACGCCCACCTCGCTGCTGCCGGAACAGGCCGCGCATCGCGGCGTCAGCTTTCCCGCTCTCTGCACCTGGATGGTGGAGCACGCCGCATGCCGCGCGTAACCCGATCGGTACGCAACTCGGTCAACGACCGGCCTGGCCGGATGAAGCTGCTGCTGCGCCGGCAGCGGCGGCTGGTGCGGCCCGCAGCCTGGACACTGTTCGCCGGCGTGGTGGCGCTGCTCGGCGTCGCCGTACTGCACACCGCCAAACCCACCTCCACGCTGGCGACGTTGCACGATCGGCTCGGCGCGCTGAGCGGGTTCGCCGGCCTGCGGGTCACCGACGTCGTCCTGGAGGGCCGCGCCAACACGCCGGAGCCGCTGTTGCGCGCCGCTCTGGGCGTGTCGAAAGGCGACCCGATCCTCGGCTTCTCGCTCGAACAAGCGCGCGCGCGGATCGAGACCCTGTCCTGGGTTGAGCACGCAACCGTGGAGCGCCGTCTGCCCGGCACGATCGTTGTCAACCTGCAGGAGCGGCGGCCGTTCGCGGTCTGGCAGAACCAACGCAAATACGTGCTGATCGATCGCGCCGGCCAGGTCGTCGCGGACCAGGACCCGGCGCAGTTTCGCGACCTGCCGCTCGTGGTCGGACCGGGCGCACCGGGGGGCGCCGCCACGCTGCTGGACGCGCTGACCGCGCGCCCGGCGTTGCAAAAGCGGATCGTCGCCGCTGTGCGCGTCGGCGAGCGGCGCTGGAACCTGCGGCTCGACAACGGCGCCGACGTCATGCTGCCCGAAGGACATGAGTCGCTGGCGCTGGACCGGCTGCTGCAGCTTGAACAGCAGCACGCCGTGCTGGATCGCCCATTGGTCGCGATCGATCTTCGCTTGCCCGACCGGCTCGTGCTGCGGCCGAAGCCCGATTCGCACGACGCCGCCGCCGCTATGCCGGCCCCTGCCCCAGCCAATGCGCCTGCCCTTGCCCCGAAGAAGACGTGACGGAGGCCACGATGAACCCGAGCGGAGCACGACCGTGAACGACATGACGCAACGCGTGCTGCCGCCGCCCATGGAGCCGGAAGATAACGCGCGGCCACGCGGCGGCCGGACCGGACCGTTCGGCGTGCTCGACATCGGCACCACCAAGATCGCCTGTCTGATCGGCCGCACCGAGAGCGATGGCACACTGCGCGTGCTGGGCTTCGGCTGGCACAAAGGGCGCGGCGTACGCGGCGGCGGCATCGTCGATCTGGACGAGGCGGAGCGCGCCGTCCGCGCCTGTGTCGGCCAGGCGGAGGACATGGCCGACACCAGGCTGCGCGCCGTCACCGTCAACCTGACCTGCGGCTTGCCCGAGTCCCGGCTGTTCAACGTGCAATGGCCAGTCGATGGCCGGCAGGTCGATGACCACGACATCCGCCGCGTGGTGAACGAAGGACGCGCACGCGCCGCCGCCGAGGGTCGCGTGCCGATCCACGCCCTGCCGCTCGCCTTCACTGTTGACGAAATGGAGCGCGTGTCCGATCCGCGCGGCCTGTACTGCAGCACGCTGACCGCGCGGCTGCACGTCATCGATGCCGCGGCCACCGCGCTGCGCTCGCTCGGCGCCTGCATTGCCCGCTGCGATTTGGAGATCGGTGAACTTGTCTCCGCGCCAATGGCGGCCGCGTTGGCGACGCTGGTTGCGGACGAGCGCGAGCTTGGCGCCACGGTGATCGACATGGGCGGCGGCACCACCGGCATGGCGGTGTTCGCCGAGGGTCAGTTGCTGCACACCGCGCAGCTTCCGATCGGCGGCGTGCATGTCACCAACGACCTGGCGCGCGGCCTGTC
>Ga0302151_10000209_pt1 | contig 36783 bp, 37 predicted proteins | sample I_Bog_N1_3_FD_192428 | JGI IMG/M metagenome (GOLD analysis project Ga0302151, IMG submission 192428) | Peat permafrost microbial communities from Stordalen Mire near Abisko, Sweden - I_Bog_N1_3 | ecosystem: Environmental > Terrestrial > Soil > Wetlands > Peat | place: Sweden: Abisko, Stordalen...
CTGAGATCGCAGATGGCACACATCGGCGTTGCGCTTCGTTCAGGGTGTCACGATCGGGAACCAGAATTCGAATTTGTCTAGCCACAACAGGAATCCCGCGAGCTTCTTTGGATCACCGGTCAGTGTCGCGTTGCCGGCGTGGATCTGCTGTGCGAGATTGGTCGTTCCCATCATCACCTCATTTAGCATGGTTCGCGTCATGGTAAGGGACGCATCAGGCTCGGGGTGTTTGCGACCTACCGAGTAGTGGATTGCGGCGTTTTCAACGCCCCAGGTCAAGGTTTCTCCGGTATCAGTCAATTCGAGATTGAAGTTGACGGTCTCGCCTGCTGCGCGGTCGCCGTTCAACCGTACGCCGAGATAGTCGAAGAACATGTCGAGCGGCATGGCGCAGATGGTATCGGCGCTCGCTGTACCGGGCACCGGTAGCTTGTCGACGCCGTTGCGCAGTTCCAGGGCACCGGTCAGATAGAAATTGCGCCAAGGTCCCGATTCCGACTGATAGCCGAGCTGCTCATAGGCATCGGCCAGAAGGTGCCTGGCGGCCTCGTTGTTTTCATCGGCAAAGACCAGGTGGTTGACGACCTCGGCGACCCAGCGGTAGTCGCCCTCCTCGAATGACTCTCGCGCCTGGGCCAGCAGTCTGTGGGGGCCGCCCATGAATTTGACGTAGCGTTTGCCGGATTCCGTCGGCTGGTGCTGGTGCAGATTTGCCGGAACCCCATCGAAGAAGCCGAGCCGGAGATTGTACTGTGCGACTGTGTCGTGATAGACGGATCCATAATAGCTGCGACATGCCCAGGTGCCTGCCAGCGTGTCGGGCAGGCGCATCGCATCGCCGATCTCCCGCGGGGTCATGCCGCTGTTGGCCATCCGCAGGGTCTGGTCGTGCAGGTAACGATAGGTGTCACGCTGCTTCTTGAGATAGGCGACAGCGCGCCCGTTGTCCCAGGTCGGCCAATGGTGCGACGCGAACACCACTTCCATCCCGGACCCGAACCGGTCGAGCGCTTCCTGCAGATACTTCGACCAGCGCAGGCCGTCGCGCACTTTCGCGCCGCGCAACGTGTAGAGATTGTGCAATGTGTGCGTCGCGTCCTCGGCCGTGCAGAAGGCCTTGTATTTGGGCAGGTAGAACATGAACTCCGCCGGCGCCTCGGATTCGGGCGCCATGACAATGTCCAGCGTCAGGCCATCGAGCTCGATGGAATCGCGGACCCCGGTCACGATATCGGTCGGCACGATCAGGGTAACGGTGCCCGAGGACGACGTCTTGCCCAGCCCGCCATCTACCTGTCCGGTTTCATTCTTGGGAATGAGATTGCCATACATGTAGGTCGCGCGGCGGCTCATCACATTCCCGGCAATGACGTTTTCGCCAACCGCCGCTTCGGTAAAGCCATCCGGGGCGACGATCTGGACTCTCTTTGCGTCCACGCTCGCCTGGTCGACGAGGCCGCGAACCCCGCCATAATGATCGACATGGCTGTGGGTGTAGATGACCGCCTTGATCGGATGATCGCCGAGGGTCGGCACCACGAGATCCTGCCAGACTTTCTTGGCCACCTCCTCCGAAATGAACGGATCGACGACGATCACACCGTTGTCGCTGCGGATAATGGTCATCACCGAGAGATCGTAGCCGCGCACCTGCCAGATGCCATCGACGACTTCGAACAACCCATGGAGCATGTTCAACTTGGCCATACGCCACAAGCTCGGATTGACCGTATCGGGTGCGTCGTCCTGGGGGCCACTGCCGAGGAACTCGTATTGCGGCAGGTCCCAGATGGGTGTGCCCTGGCCATTGGTGATGACGGCCGGGTCGGGCAGCGATGCTTTCCAGCCGCGGCTGGCGTCCTTGAAGTCCTGATCGTCGCTGAACGGCAAGCCGTCCCGGTAAACCTGGTTCGCATCGATCGTGTGCTGGGTGGCTGGTTTGGGGGTCAGGCTGGTCGATTTGACTGGTGCGCTTCCCATGATAACTCCTCTCTTTTTTGAGTGCGTTGGATGCTTTTTTTGACTGCGTTAAGTATTTTGACTGCGTCGTAGAGGCAGTTGAATTGCCCTCATTTCTCTTTCTGGTACTTGGGGGCTATCCAGTTACTGGTAACAAGCGGCTGTCCGCTATTGAAACCCAACTTCCCGTGAGCCAGCTCCAGGGCGCGATTGCACCACGAACAAGTTCCACTATCGCAAGATCAACCGAAATGCCGACATCTCGGTGTTGCTGCGTAACATGAACAGTCCGGCGTAACGAGCATTGGCCTCGGCCTGGTCGAGCGGTCGTCGGACCGGCCGGGCAGGGGACTCGTTGCGCCAGTCCCTGATGGTCAAGCCCGAAACCCTGACCCGCGCGCGTTAGCTCCTCTTGCCAAAATCGTTAGAGCAGCTTAGAACAAACCGCCAACAAGCGCCCCACCGCCGCGCCCCGGACCGAAGGACCCATCCATGCTGAACGCCTCCGACCTGCACGTCTTCACCGCCCGCAGCAACCCGCTCGGCTGGGCGGCCCCGCACCGGAACTGGCTCCGCTTCGCCGGCCACATGATCGACTCCGGCGTGAACCTCACCGTCGTCGAGTGCGCCTATGGCGAGGAAGCGTTCCAATGCGAGATGGAAGGCCTCCGCCACATCGGCGTGCGCGCCAAAACCCGAGGCTGGATCAAGGAAAACCTGATCAACCTCGGCGTCCAGCGCACGCCGGAAGCCAAATACGTCGCCTGGATCGACGCCGACGTCATCTTCCGCCGGCCGGACTGGGCGGCGGCAACGGTGCGCGCCCTGCAGCACTACGACGTCGTGCAGCCCTGGAGCGACGCCTACGACCTCGGCCCGAACGGCGAGCACCTCGCGCATCACCGTTCGTTCTGCCGGCAGTTCTTCCACCGCGCGCCGCTCTGGGCGACCGGTTCCGGCTACTGGCAGGGCGATGGCGGCCCGAACGTCTATCCCCACAGCGGCTACGCCTGGGCGATGACACGGGAGGCCTATGACTGGGTCGGCGGCCTGTTCGAGCTGGGCGGCATGGGCTCCGGCGATCACCACATGGCACTGGCCCTGGTCGGCCTGGCGGACGCATCATTGGTCAACGGTATCAGCAAATCCTACAAGCGCGCGGTGAAGCGCTGGGAAGAGCGCGCCGTCCGCCACATCAACCGCAACATCGGCTACGTGCCCGGCACGATCGAGCACCTGTTCCACGGCAAGAAAAGCGATCGCGGCTACCAGTCGCGCTGGGACATGTTCGTGCAGCACCAGTTCGACCCATACGAGGACCTTAAGCGCAACAGCCACGGCGTGTTGGAATTCGCCACCAACAAGCCGGACCTGCGGCATGACTTCGACCTTTACCTGCAAAGCCGGCACGAGGATCTGAACGCGCCTGGCTAACCAGCCACCAGGCCGGGCAGGGGGCGGCGGAACGGAAGCTGGCCGCCGCCCCGTTTTGGCGCGAAGATGGCGGCGGCCAACGCACCCGTTCCCGGAGCCAGCCATGAGCCAGCCCGCCACGCAGCGCCGCTCGATCCTGCTCAAACGCCACCCGTCCGGCAGCCCGCGCCCGAACGATTTCGAGCTGCAGGAGGACGCGATCCCGGAGCCCGCCGAGGGTCAGGTGGTCACCCGCACGATCTGGCTGTCGATCGACCCGTATATGCGCGGCCGGATCAACGGCCGTCCGTCCTATGCGACCCCGATCAACCCGGGCGACGTGATGACCGGCGAGACGGTTGGCGAGGTCGTTGCCTCCGCCTTTCCCGGCCTGGCGCCGGGCGACGTTGTGGCGGGCGCTCGCGGCTGGCGGACCCATTGCCTTGTGAAGGGCGAGCACCTGACGAAGCTCGACCCCAGGGGCCCGCCGCTGTCCACTTATCTCGGCGTGCTGGGGATGCCCGGCACCACCGCGTTTTCCGGCATGACCGACATCGGCAAGCCCCGGGCCGGCGAGACCGTGGTGATCTCCGCCGCGTCGGGTGCGGTGGGGTCGGTCGCGGGCCAGCTTGCCAAGCGCGCCGGGGCGCGGGTCGTCGGCGTCGCAGGCGGGCCGGAGAAGTGCTTCTACGTGCAGGACACGCTCGGCTTCGACGATTGCGTGGATCACCGCGCGGTCGATCTGCGCACCGAGCTGGCGGATACCTGCCCGAACGGCATCGATGTGTATTTCGAGAACGTCGGCGGCGCGGTGCAGGCCGCCGTGTTCGATCTGCTCAAGCCGTTCGCCCGCGTGGTGATGTGCGGCATGGTGGCGCAATACAACGAATTCGATCCGCCGCCGGGGCCCAATCTCGGCTTCGCCATCGGCAAGCGGGTGCTGATCCAGGGCATGATCGTGACCGACAAGCCGCAGCGGTTCGCCGAGTGGCGAGGGCTGGCTACGCCATGGGTCTTGGATGGCAGTCTCAAATATCGCGAGCATGTGGTGGAGGGGCTGGACCAGGCGCCCGAGGCGCTGGCCGCGCTGCTGGGCGGGCGGAATTTTGGCAAGTTGTTGGTGCGGGTGGGGCCAGATCCAGGGGCTCTGCCCCTGGACCCCGCTGGGGCCTGAGGCCCCAGACCCCCATCACTTAAAGTGATGGGTTCCAAGGGGTTTCCCCTTGGCGGGGTTTGGGGCAGAGCCCCAATCTTGCTTGACGACAAGGGAACCACCGTGGACGTCGAAACGCTCACCCTCTGGCGCCGCCATCTGCACGCCCATCCTGAACTCTCACTCCACGAGAGCGAAACCGCCGCGTTCGTTTGCGCGCGGCTCGGCGAGCTGGGCATCCCGTTTACCGCAGGCATCGGCGGCCACGGCGTGGTGGCGACGCTCAGCCGCGACGGCTCGAACCACAGTGTGGGCCTGCGCGCCGACATGGACGCGCTGCCAATCACGGAGGCCACCGGCCTAGGCCACGCCTCGAAGCGGCCCGGGGTGATGCATGCCTGCGGCCATGACGGCCACACGACTTCGCTGCTGGGCGCCGGGGCGTTGCTGATGCGCGACCCCTCCTGGCGCGGCACCGTTCACCTGGTGTTCCAGCCGGCCGAGGAGGGCATGGGCGGCGCCCAGGCCATGCTGGCGGATGGGCTGCTCGACCGGTTCCCAATGGAGCGGATCTTCGGCTACCACAACTGGCCGGGGCTGGCGGCCGGCACGGTCGCGGTGCACCCGGCGCCGGTCATGGCCGCCGCCGGACGGCTTGAGTTCCGGATCAAAGGACAATCGGGCCACGCCGCCCTGCCGCATCTCGCCCGCGACCCGGTGGTCGCCGCGGCGCATCTGGTGATCGCACTGCAGTCGATCGTCTCGCGCACCGTCGATCCGCTGGAGAGCGCGGTCGTCACCATCGCGACGATGCAGGCGGGGACTGCGTACAACCAGATCCCCGATGATGTGCTGATGACCGGCACCATGCGCACACTGTCGGTCGCGGTGCGCGAAACCGTGGAGCAGGCGGTGCACCGCATTGCCGCCGGTGTGGCGCAAGCGTTCGGCGTGACGATCGAGGTCGTGATCACCCGCGGCGTCACGGTGACCCGCAATCACCCGGCGGAGGCGGCGCTGGCCGCCGAGGCGGCGGAAGCGGCCGGTCTGCCGGTGCGGCGTGATCTGCCGCCGGCGATGGCCGGCGAGGATTTCGGCTGGTACCTTGAGGAACGCCCCGGCGCCTTCGTCTGGATCGGCAACGGCTCCGCCGAGGGCGGGTGCGAGCTGCACAGCGCATGCTACGATTTCAACGACGCGATCCTGCCGGCCGCCGCCGGGTTTCTGGCCAGCGTCGCGAAGCGAGCACTTGGGGCTCTGCCCCAAACCCCGCCAAGGGGAAACCCCTTGGAAACCATCACTCCCCCCGTTCGAGAATGCGGCCACCGCGGAACGGGTCAACGGCCAAATCCCTGAAGAGGCCACGTCCCATCGGCGGGGGGCGAACCATCGGCAACCGTTGCGGGCACCTTGAACCCCGCCGCCTCCATCGTTATCATTCAACGATATCACGGAGGGCTTCATGGGGCAGCTTCTCGTCAGGGGCCTGGATGACAAGGTCATCGACACGCTCAAGCGGCGAGCCGCCCGGTCTGGACGATCGGTCGAAGCCGAACATCGGGCTATTCTCGAACGGGCACTTGCGCCCGAAATGGAGACGTTTGCCGAAGCGGCAGCGCGGCTACGGGCGCGGACCCCGACGCAGACCACCGACAGCGCGGAGATCATCAGGCGGGACCGGGACCATGGCGATACGACAGCATGAAAAAAGTTGTCGTGGATGCCTCGGTCGCAGCAAAATGGGCTGTGGAAGAAGCGCATAGCGCGGCGGCTGTCCGCCTGCTCGATTGTGACGAAATCCATGCGCCGGAACATTGGTTGGCGGAAGCCGTCAACGTGCTGTGGTGCAAGGTTCTCAAGGGCGACCTTGACGCCAAAGATGCCAATGAACGCACGATCGTACTGACGAGGTCTCCGGTTATCGGGACGCCCATTGCCGGATTGTTGGCCAGCGCTTTCGCCATCGCGGTCGAGCATTCCGTAACCATCTACGATTCTCTGTATGTCGCGCTTGCCAAGGAACGCGCATTTCCTTTGGTGACGGCTGACGAAAAGCTCGTTCGCCGCTTCCGAGGTACGGCCCTGTCGAATCACGTCACGTGGGTTGGCGACTTCGGATGACCGCACCGCTTCAGAATGGAACGGTCCGGATGACCCTGCCCTCGGGCCGGCCTGCATGGCCCGATGCGGCCGAACCGGCACCGGCTCGCCAGGCCAAGGCACCGTTCGTTGCAACAGAAATCGTCTCGGCCGTCTCAGGCCGCGCGGCCCCTCTGTTCACACCCCCGCCGTGAACGCGTTGAACGTAATCAGCGTGTGGGTGTCCTTCACCCCCGGCAAAACCTGGATCTTCTCTGTCACAAACAGCCCGATATCCTGGTCCGGCTCCAGGTAGAACTTCCCCAGCAAGTCGTACCGGCCGGAAATGGAGTAAAGCTCCGACATCTCCTCGATCGTGTCGGCCGCCTGCTGCGCGACCTTGTAGGCCGCCCCCATCTCGCACTTGATCATCACGAAGACCGCACGCATCGACATCCTCCTGTCACGAGCCCAGCCTACCCGCCGTTTCCAGCCGTTGCATTCCGAACATCGTCCGGAAAACATTGTCCCTGCGGCCACGCGCGCTCAAGTGTTATTTGCACCCCGTGACGGATGCGCCCCGCGCAGTTACTGTCCGCGCGACAGGGAGGCGGTGATGGAACTCGCTCAGGCACGCAAGTCGCGTTTGGTCCCCCGCAGCGGGGGAAGGCTTGTCGCCGACGCGCTGGTCGCCCAGGGCATCGACCACGTGTTCACCGTGCCGGGCGAGAGTTTTCTCGACACTCTGGACGGACTGTACGACGTGCGCCAGAAGCTGAAGCTGGTCACGTGCCGGTTCGAGGCAGGCGCTGTAAACATGGCCGAGGCGTACGGCAAACTGCACGGGCGTCCGGCGGTGGCCATCGTCACCCGGGGGCCGGGCGCCTGTCACGGCGCGATCGGCGTGCACATCGCCATGCAGGACAGCACGCCGCTGCTGCTGCTGGTCGGCCAGGTGCCGCTGGAACACGCCGGCCGGGACGCGTTCCAGGAGATCGATTATCGCCGGCTATTCAGCCCGATCGCCAAATGGGTTACCGAGATCGACCAGGCGAAGCGCATTCCGGAAATAATTGCACATGCCGTGGATGTTGCCACCTCCGGCCGGCCCGGTCCGGTGGCGATCGCGCTGTCGGAGGACATGCAGCGGGAGCTGGCCGAGGTGCCGGACATCGCGCGCGCGCCGGTCTCGGTCGCCTATCCCGATCCCGCTGCGATGGAACGTCTTCGCGTCATGCTGGCGAAGGCGCGCAAGCCGGTGGCGGTGCTCGGCGGCTCCTGCTGGACCGGGCAGGGGCGGGCGGCGCTGCGCGACTTCCTGATCGGCAACGACATTCCCGTGACGGTCGGGTTCCGCCGCCAGGCGCTGTACGACGGCACGCGGCATAATTTCGCCGGCGACCTGGGCGTCGGATCGGATCCGAACCTGATCGCGAAAGTGAAGGAAGCGGACCTGATCCTGGCGATCGGCAGCCGGCTGGGCGAGGCAGTGACGCAGGGCTACTCGCTGTTCGACCGGCCGGCCGGCGTGCCGATCGTGCAGGTGCATCCCGACGGCTCGGAAATCGGCCGCGTGTTCCGCCCGGCGCTGGGCATCGTCTGCGACCTCAACGCCTTCGCCGAAACCGCGGTCGCGCTGGAGCCGCTCAGCCCGCACTGGTCGGGATGGGCCGAAGAGCTGCGCGCGGTGCGCGAGGCGCGGCGCGAGGTGCCCGCCTACGAAGGCCGGCTCAATCTGGGACAGGCGATGCGGGAGCTGGAGACGCTGCTGGCGCCGGACGCGGTGGTGACCACGGATGCCGGCAATTTCGCCGTCTGGGCCTCGCGATTCATCAATTTCAGCGACGGCCAGCGCTATATCGGGCCAGCCAACGGCGCGATGGGCTACAGCGTGCCGGCTGCGGTGGCCGCCAAGATTGCATGGCCTGATCGCATGGTCGTTAGTCTTGTCGGCGACGGCGGCTTCCTGATGACCGGCCAGGAAATCGCCACCGCGTTCCACCACGGCGTGGCGCCGATCGTGCTGGTGTTCAACAACCAGATGTACGGGACGATCCGCATGCACCAGGAGCGCGCCTTTCCCGGCCGCGTGTCCGGCACCACGCTGACCAATCCCGACTTCGCCAGGCTGATCGAAGCGTTCGGCGGCCATGGCGAGTTGGTGAGCGCGACCGAGGAGTTCGCCCCCGCGTTTCGCCGCGCGGTGGACAGCGGCAAGCCAGCGGTGATCGAACTCGCCATGAACCCGGAGCAGATCACGACGACCGAGACAATCGCCGAGCTGCGCGCCCACAAGGCGAAGCCCGCCAGGCCGAAGCGCGCGCCGGCGCCGGCGCACCCGAAGCCGGCGCGCGGCTTGGTGCCGGCGGCCAAGAAGCGATAGTGGTCCGGGGTCGGCGCCATGAATGACAAAGCCGGCGTCATAGCGCCGCCGCCATTGATCTTTGCAGCGTCGGTGGTGCTTGGGTTGCTGGTCGGCCGTGTCTATCCGGTCGCGCTGCTGCCGGCGGCGCTGGCGAGACCGGTGGGAATCTTGTTGCTGCTGGTGCCCGTCCCGATCGCCGTGTCCGCCTTGCGAGAGCTACGCAAGGCAAGAACGCCAGTCGATCCGTACAAGCCGACATCGGCGATTGTGCGAACCGGCGCATTCGGTTTCAGCCGTAACCCGCTCTACGTGTCGCTGATCCTGGTCACCTTGGGGATCGCCTGCCTGAGCAATTCGCTATGGATTTTCCTGTTTCTCGTGCCGGCGGTGGTGGTCCTGCGGTTTGGCGTGATAGCGCGGGAGGAAGCGTATCTCGACCGGAAATTCGGCGATGATTACCGCCGTTACAAGACCGGCGTCCGCCGCTGGCTGTGATAGTAGCGGCGCGATACCGCAGCCAGTCGAGACACGCGTTATGAATTGCGATCAGCGCAGCACCATCCGCCGTTGCCGCCCGCCGTGCCGCGACGGCGGATGGTGCTTCGCTTGCACGCCCCGCGATCGGCGCGAGTGTGACAACGGCGATGGTTGGACGCAAAAAGGATCTACTTGAGGGTCGAGAGATAGGCGACCAGGTCGGCTCGCTTGGCGGCGTCCGGTAGCCCGGGAAACATCATCTTGGTACCGGGCACGATCTTCTGGGGGGCCTCGATATATTTGTCGAGCTGTTCCTGCGGTTCCTGCGTCCAGACCAGATGGGAAGCCGCATTGGCGGACGAGTAGTTGTACCCCGGAACCGAAGTGGAGGGGCGGCCGACCACGCCGAACAGGGGCGGCCCAATCACGATCTTACTGGGGAACGGCGAGTGGCAGATGTTGCAACTCGCCTTGAACACCGCCTTCCCGGCCGCCGGGTCGCCGTCGGCAAAAGCGGTGAGCGGCATCGACGCGAGCGCCGCCGCGACGAAGGCCAGACGCCGCAAGCGGGCAGGCAAACCGGCACCAGTGGTCACGGACGGCCTCATGGCTTGTCTCGCAGCTTGTCTCGCAGATACTCACCGATCAGCAACACCGTCGGTTCAGCTATCTCATCATCGCCCAGCAGATCACCGGCGGCCTCGCGAGCGATCCCGGCGGCTTCCGGGTCGTTCGCCTGCTCTGCCGCGGCGAACAGCGCGGTCAGTTGCGCAGTGATGGCTTCGTGCTCTTTGATGTTCTGGCTCAACTCGGCCTTGACCTGGTCGATCAACGGCAGTGCCCATTTCATGTCGGGGGTGACTTTGCCCTCGGCAAGCAGCGGCAGCAGCGTCAACGGCGGCAGCGCGATTTCCCGGTCGTGATCGAGGTGCGGCTTGACCACATCGAGCGCTTTCTGTGCCAGCGGGCCGACGGGCGGGGCATGCTGCGTCAGCCGTGTCAGTTTCGCGATGATTTCCTGATGTTCGAAAGCCTCCGATTGGGGGATTGGCCGCTGCTGCTGCGCCGCAAATGGTGCCACACCCGGGGCCGATACCACGCCAAGAAGCACGGATGCGGCGATTATATTTGTTCTTTTGACCATTCATTTCCTCCATTATTGCCGCATTGAACGAGGCGCACGCCAACGGGTGCTTTTCTTATTGATCCCAGGACTTTGCCCCGGGATCACACCGGATCGACCCGCTTCTTGCCGGTAATCATGCTGCGAACGAGATTTTCGCGGTGACTGAAGCTGGAAAACGCGACGCCGCCGATATGCAGGACGATCAGCGCCAGCGCGAGGTTGGCAAAGAACACGTGAATGTCCTCGTAGGCGCTCTCCTGCTCACCGTCATGGCCGCCTGCCGCTCCCTTGCCGCCACGCGCCTCACCCTTGTCGTCGCCATCGCCGCCGTCATCTTTCGCCGCAACGGGGGCCATGCCGGCGGAGGGCTGTCCCGCAGCCGTCTGATTGCCAAGCCAGGGCACCAGAGGGCCGGCGTTGCGGCTGTCAGCCAGCACCGCCATGCCGGTCCCCGCCGTCGCGGCGAGCGACAGAAGGATAACGACGATCATCGCGCCGCCTGCCGGGTTGTGACCGATGTAGCGTTTGCTCCGCGACTGCGCGGCGTCGCTCAGGTAGGCGATCACCGCGCCAGGCGGCCGAACGAAGGACGAAAACCGGGCATGCTCGGGACCGATGAAGCCCCAGACGATCCGGACCAGGACGACCGCGGCGACGACGTAGCCGGCCCAGACGTGTGCCGTCAGCAGATCCTCGTCCGTGAAGTAGGCCGTGAAAAAGGCCGCGACGAACAGCCAGTGCCCGATCCGCACCAGCGGGTCCCAAACCCGGATCGTCGCCGAAGGCGCCGTGTGTCCGGCGTCAGGAGAATCCAGATCCTGGTTCATCGGTCTTTGCTCCGCTGGTTGTCCCCGGTCGCTCCCCGGTTCGTGAGCGCAGCTCTAGCGCACGCTCCCTGACCGGAGCCTGTCGGACACCGTCAGCGAATTGACAGCTTCACCCGGCGATGATCGTGTGATGCGACGCCTGACCCGCCGAGAGCTGATCCCTATCGCCCTATCCGCGGCCGGCCTCCTGATCGCGGTGCCCGTGTCGGCGGACCGCGACGGCGATCATGACCGCGCACGGGGCGCGGTCGAGCGAGGCGAAGCGCTGCCACTCTCAACCATCCTGGCGAAGTTGGGGCCGCACCTCGGCGGCGAGGTGGTCGGCGTTTCTTTCGAGCAGGAGGCGGGGCGCTGGGTTTACGAGTTCAGGGTGATCGGCTCGGACGGCCGTCTGGTCGAGGTGCTCGTCGATGCGAAATCGGCTCAGGTGATCGGGCGTGAGGAAGACTGATGCGCGCTCTGCTCGTCGAGGACGACGTCCGGATCGCACGCAAGGTGACCGACGCGTTGGCGAGCGCGGGCTATGCCTCCCCGTCAGGTTCAGGCCGATCTGCGCCGCTCGCTGTGACCCACCCCGAGCGGCAGCCGCTCGGCGATGACGAAGGCGTCGCCCGGCATGCGCTGGGTGAACAGGCACAGATCCGTCACCCGCCGCGGTTCCGCCAGCGCAGCGGCGAAGTGACGTTCGGCGGCAGGCTGATAGATCGCCTTCTCAGCCGCTGTCAGCCGCCGGGTCAGCGTCATGTGAAAGAACCAGGCGCTAAACACGTACGGATAGCCCCAGCGGACCAGCAGCGCGTCGTGCTCGGGCGTCAGCCGCCCGGTGCGGCGGCGTGCCAGTTCCGGCTCGGACAGAGGCGCGCGAAGCCAGTCGAGCTGCTCGACGCAGGCATCCGCCAGCGCCTGCAACGGCGGGCAGGGGAGCGTCTCGCGCAAGGCCAGGAAGCCATGCACGTCGGCCACTGCGAGCGGCGGCAGGTCGAACGGCGCCATGCGCGCCGCGAGCGCCGCCGCCGCCCGTACCAGGTCGGGCCATTCCCGGTACCGAGCCAGGCGCATTGGCGGCTTCAGCGTGGCATGAAAGCCGTATAGCCGCGGCTCGGCGGTGACCTCGGGAAGACCCGGCACATCGGGCTGCCGCACGGGCGCGTTGCCCTCGGGATCGCGGCCAAGCCAGGCGGCGGCTGCCTCGGTCAGCGGGTCCTCGGGACGCGTGGCGTAGTAGACAGCGACGCGAGGCTCGGCCTGCATCAAATCACCCGTTCGCCGCTGCGCCAGACCTGCCGGACGATCGGCAGCCCCTGGTACAGCCGCACGCGGACAACATCGGCCTGCAGCCCTGGTTCCAGCCGGCCGCGATCGGCCAGGCCCGCCATCCGCGCGGGCGTGCCGGTGACCATCGCCACCGCCGCCGGCAGCCCGATGCCTTGCGCGGAGCGGAACGCCGCTTCCACCAGGCTGGGCGGCACGTAGTCGGAGGCGAACGCATCAACCGCGCCGGCGTCCAGCAGGTCTCCGGCGGCGACGTTGCCGGAATGCGAGCCGCCGCGCACGATATTCGGTGCCCCGGCGATCACCTGCATGCCGTGCCGCTTCGCCGCCTGCGCGGCCGCCATGGTGACCGGGAACTCGCTGATGCGGATGCCGTCGGCGACGTTTTCGGCGATCTCGGCTTCGGTGCGGTCATCGTGGCTGGCGAGCGCCACGCCGCGTCCGGCCAGTCTGTCGAGCAAGGCACGGCGGTTGGGGTTGCGCAGCCGCGCCCGCTGGTCGCGCAGTTCCGCGATGCGGCGCTCGATCGCCGCGTCGTCGAGCCCGCTGCGGCGGCGCAGGGCGCGGTAATAGTCGAGATTGGCGTACTGCCCCTCGCCCGGCGAGTGGTCCATCAGGCTCACCATGCGCACCCGCGGATGGTCCACCGCGGTATTGAAATGATCGAGCATGTCCATGGCGGGCACTTCGCAGCGTAAATGCAGGAAGTGCTCGGCCTTCAGCAGCCCGGCGCCGGCCAGGGCATCGAGATCGGGAACGCCATTGAGGAAGGTCTCGATGCGGTCGGTGTCGAACCCAAGATCGCCGAGGCACAGCGCATCCAGGACGGTGGTGACGCCGGCCGCGGCACATTGCACGTCGTGCGCCACCATGGCGGAGCGCGAGGGCCAGCGCGCATTGGCACGCGGCTGCACCTGTCGCTCCAGGTTGTCCGTGTGCACGTCGACCACGCCGGGGATCAGGGTGTCGCCGTCGAGGTCGGTCGCGGCGAGCGCAGAGGACCGGCCGGGCTGGATGTCGGCGATGACCCCGCCGCGCAGCACCACGGTGCCGGCGATGGTATCGGCTGGCAGAACAAGCGTGGCGTTGGTGAGAATGGTCTCGGTTGTCACAGTGGCGCCTATGAGAGCGATTTGGCGCCGGGTGTCGGCGTCAGGCGATACGCCGGCCATGCAGCATATGCCGGCACTCGACGGCGACGCCGCGCGCACACCGCCGCAATTGCTGGGGGAAGTCGGATAGCATACGCCGTCACCGGGGTGGGTTGCCTTTCACGGAAGAACGTGGCGCGGATTGAGCCCCGTGCGAGCTAAAAGGAAGTTAGCCTATCGGATTGATACGCCGATATCGCAGGACGAACGGCGTAGGGCGGAAAAGCGTAGCGCCTTCCGCCTCGCAGCTCGCCGCCGCTTCGCCGTATCGGTATCGCTCGGGTCGGTCTTGCGCTGGCGGGCCATGCTGGTCGCCGCTCCGCCGGCACGCGGTGGACGGCGCGCGGCGACGCACCGACCCGGCGGTCCACGCGCGTGCGGGCATCACCGTCCGTTTCCGCAGGCATGGCACAAGGCGTGCCGGTCAGTGATCCGGCGCGACGGCCTGCTCCTCCTCCGGTCCGGGTGCCCGGCTCTCGGCTGCTTGTGCCGGTTGCGGCGGCTCCAGGAACAGGTCCTCACGCCTCGGCAGCTCGCGCATGTCCTTCAGTCCGAACTGGGCCAGGAACTGAGGCGTAGTGCCCCAGAGCGTCGGGCGGCCGGGGGTTTCCTTGCGGCCCTTCGGCGCGACCAGGCCGGCTTCCAGCAGCGCGTCCAGCGTCTGTTGCGATAGGCTGGTGCCGCGGATGTCCTCGACCTCGGCCCGGGTCACCGGCTGGTGGTAGGCGATGATGGCGAGCGTTTCCATCGCCACGCGTGGCAGGCGGCGTGGCACCTCGATGACCTTGCGCAGGCGGGGCGCCAGGTCGGGCGCGGTGCGGAACTGCACGCCGTTGCCGATATCGGCCAGCTCGACGCCCCGGCCGGCGTAGCGGGCCCGCAGCGCTGCGATCACCGCCTCGGCGTCCATCGTATTGGAAAGAAGTTGGGTCAGCGCCCGGGCGCTGACGGGGGTGGCTGAGGCAAACACCAATGCCTCGGCGAGCCGCAACGCGTCCTCGTCCGGCTCGGTGGACACGGCAGTCGGAGGAACGTTGGCGGTTTCGGTGGCAGCCGGCGAAACATTGGCGGTTCCGGCCGCAGTCGCATGGTCGGCGCTTGAAAGCGGTTCAGGGGCGCCAGCCTCCGGCTTGACTGTGGCGGGAATGGCCACGTCGGGCGAGGGGGCAGGGACGGCGCCCGGCGTCGGCCGGTCCGTCGGCAACGACTCGGTTGCGGGGTCTGAGACAACCGCAACGCCATCGCCTTGGTCACGCTGAGGGGTCGCTGTCCGGTCATCGCCGGGGCCAGGCACAGGGTGCCGATCGAACGCCAGGCCATCGCGCTCGTCGGGGTCACTCCGAGGGGCAATCTCGGGGGTCTTCGAGGCCGCGGCATCGGCGCTGGCGGCGGGCTCGACATAGCCACCGACAGTCTCGCCACCAGCAACGGCCTCGCCACCGGCGGCAGTGACAGTCTCGCCAGCGACGGCCTCGCCGTCGGCGGCAGCGGCAGCCCCGGCGGTCTCGTGAATGTCGTCGGTCATGCGGCTTGCTCCGTCTCGCGGTCGCCGCGGTGCAGCAGGATCGGGCCGAACGCCTCCTCCTGGCGTAGCCGCACCGCGCCCCCGCGCGCCATTTCCAGGCTGGCGATCAGCGTGCTGGCCAGCGCGGCCCGCCGCTCCATGGGCGAGGAAAAGAAGTCCGGCAGGAATTGTTCCAGACTGGTCCAGTCCGGCAGGCTGCCGAGCAGCGAGCCCAGCCGGTTCAGCGCGTCCTGCACCGTCCAGAGCGTCAGCGCACGCGGCCGGTAGGGGCCGGCGCGGGTGCCTCGGCGCACTGCCTGCAGATAGGCACGCACCAGCCCGCCCAGCTCCAGCGTCAGCCGCGAGCGGTCGATCTCGGTGTGGTCCTCCGGCACGCCGCGGGCGAACACGTCGTGTCCGAGCTGCGGGCGGGCGCCGAGCCAGGCTGCCGCCGCGCGCATGGCCTGCAGCACCTGCAGGCGCGCCGCGAGCTGGTCGGCAGCCAGTTCGGCTTCCTCCGCCGCTTCGCTGCCGGCGGGCAGCAGCAGGCGGGATTTCAGCCAGGTCAGCCAAGCTGCCATCACCAGCCAGTCGGCGGCAAGTTCGAGCCGGACGCGCCGGGCGCCCTCGATGAATGCCAGGTACTGCTCGACCAGCGACAAGATCGAGATGCGGGCGAGGTCCACCTTTTGCTGGCGCGCCAGGTCGAGCAGCAGGTGGAGCGGCCCCTCGAAGCCGTCCAGGCTCAGCAACAGGCTGTCGGTCTGTCCCATGGCGGCCACCGCATCCGATGCGACCGCCCCAGGGGGGATAGACCCGGGGGCGACAGACCCGGGTGTGACAGACTTGGGCGTGACAGACCCGGGGGCGACAGACCCGGGTGTGACAGACTTGGGCGTGACAGACTCGGGGGCGCCAGACTCGGGGGCGCCAGACTGGGAAGCGACAGTCTCGGACGCGACAGAGCCGGGGGTTACAGCGTCGGGCGCGACAGAGTCCGGCGCGACAGACTCGAGCGCGACAGCGTCGGGCTTGACCGCCGTAGCGGCGGCTGCCTCAGATGAGGCGGCTGCCTCAGATGAGGTTGACATCGGCGTCCCCGGAATCGTGCCCGGCGAGCCGCATGACCAGCCGAACGGCCCAGGGCACCACCGTCTGCAGCGCGTCGCCGAAGGGATCGAAGTGAATGCCGAGTCCGCGCAGCAGCAGCGGCAGCAGGAACACGACCAGGATGACCAGCAGCAGCCCAGCGCGCTCCAGCCCCGCCCAGCTTCGCGCCAGGCGCTCCGGCAGCAGGCCGACCACGATCCGCCCGCCGTCCAGAGGCGGGATCGGCAACAGGTTGAACAGGCCCAGAACCAGGTTGAACAGCAGGAACTGGAACAGGAACAGCGTGATCACGGGGTGCTCCGCCATGCCCTCCTGGCCGGCGGGCATCGCCAGGGCCGCCAGCCAGGCCAGCAGGAAATTGATCCCCGGACCGGCGGCGGCGACCAGCGCCATGCCGCCGCGCGGGTTGCGGAATTTCCACACCGCCACCGGCACCGGCTTGGCCCAGCCGAAGATGAACGCCACCCGGCCGATGGTCAGAAGCTGGGACAGCACCAGGAAGCCGGGCAGCAGCAGGGTGCCGACCCGGTCCACGTGGCGCAGCGGGTTGAGCGACAGCCGCTTGGCCTTCCGCGCGGTGTCGTCGCCGAGTGCGAGCGCCGCGAAACCGTGCGCGGTCTCGTGCAGCGTGATAGCCAGGATCATCGGGATGATGGCTAACGCGAGCTGAAAGATCACGTCGGTCTGAAACACGATATCCATCACGCCAGCAGGTGTGTGCGTTCGGCGGCCAGCGCGTCGCCGTCGAGTGTGATACGGCGCCGGGCGGCGGCCGCGCGGCCGGCGGCGAGCCGTTCGGCGGTCGCGGGCGCCAGCGGCGGACAGGAAGCGAGCAGGGCTTCGGTGGGCGCGAAATCGCCCGCGCAGTACAGCGCAAGGTCGCAGCCCGCGGCGAGCGCCTGCATCGCGAGCGCGGAGGGCTCCCCGGATAGCGCCTTCATGGCCAGGTCGTCGGTCACCAGGACTCCTTCGAAGCCGATGCGGGAGCGTATGATCGTCCCGATCACCGCCGGGGACAATGTTGCCGGCAAAGCGGCGTCCCAGGCATCATAGACGATATGGGCCGTCATCGCCCAAGGCAGCGCCGCATTCATCGCGAACGGCACCAGATCGGACGACAGATTCTCATCCGTGACGCGGGGCAGGGCCTGATGGCTGTCCACGCCGGCCCGGCCGTGGCCCGGCGCGTGCTTCATAACCGGCAGCACCCCCGCGGCGAGCAGCCCGTCGGCCATGGCCCGCCCAAGTGCGGCAACCCTGCGCGGATCAGCCCCGTAGGCGCGATCGCCGATCACGTCATGCGCGCCGGGCAGCGCCAGATCTAGCACCGGTGCGGCGGCCACATCGAACCCCGCGCCGGCGCAGTCCAGGCCGATCAACGCCCCCGTGAGCCACGCGGCCCGCAACCCAGCCTCCGGCGCCTCCCCATACACCGCGCCGATCACACCGGCAGGCGGATGGGCGCGCCAATGCGGCGGCCGTAACCGGGCAACCCGGCCGCCCTCCTGGTCCACCATCAGCACGGCATCCCCCGGCAGCACATCCCGCAGCCCGTCCACCAGCGAGGCAAGCTGTGCCGGGTCCTGAATGTTGCGCGCGAACAGGATGACGCCGGCCGGCTGGTGCGCCCGCAACAGCACGGCCTCGGTGTCAAGGAGAACCGGCCCGGCGATACCAACAATAGCAGGCTTCACAGTCGGAAGACCGGCGATAAAGCACATGGCCGGAAGACCCGCGACAATAGACGCGGGACGGAAGACGGAAAACAGAAAATGGAAGACGCTTGCTTCAAGGGTGGCCCTAACCCGCTAACCGCGGCGCCAAGCGGTGGCGCCAAGCGGTACGGTGGAGCGGTAGGGTGGATAAGCGAAGCGCCATCCACCTTTGCCGCCCGCCCCACCGCATTGGTGGATGGTCCACCCGACCGAGCTCATCGGACAGGGTTCAGCCTCCCATCCCTTTGCCCTTCGTCCTCAGAAATCCGCCACCGAGCAGGTGGCGCCTTTGGCGCGGACATGCTCGCAGAACTGAACAGCCTGGGTTGCGTCGGCGAATCCGCCGGTGCGCAGGCGCCACCAGGTGCGGCCGTCGTGCTCGGTCTTGCTGAGGGCTGGCTGGCGGCTGCCAAGCACGTCGGGCATGCGCTTCTGCAGCCGCTGCCATTCCGCCTTGGCGGCGTCCTCCGTTGGGAAAGCGGCGAGCTGCACGGCGGCCTTGCCGGTCTTGTCCGGCTTTGTGGCGGTGGCGGTGGCGGTCGTTGCAACGGCCGCCGGCTTGGCAGCCGTCGGCACGGACGCGGCCGGCTTGGCAGCAGCCGTCACTGAGGACGGCTTCGCGGCGCTGGCAATGGCGACCGGCTTGGATGCGGGTTTCGCCGGCTCCGGCGGCACGGTCGCAACGGGGGCGGCGGTCGCCGGGACCGACGCGGCCGGCGCAGTGCGCGGTTGCGGCGCGGGGGTCTCGGGGGGCGGGGCCAGTTTGCCGACGTCGGTGTCGCTGCCGCCGGAGAACACCTCGTTGGCGGCGCCGGCAACCTGCATGCCGCCGGGGTTGTCCGGCTTGAACCGGGTCGGCCCCTGGTCGGCCTGCACGACGGGCACCGCCCCGTGGTGGCGGTGCATCGCCGAATAGCCGCCGACGATCGCCAGCAGCGCGGCGCCGAGCCCTGCGGCGATGAAGGTGAGCCTGCGGGTTCCCGCGTCCATGCCGCGGCCGCGGTGCGGGACGCGATACGTCTGAGCCGGAATCGAGAAATCGTCTGGTGACACGGTGCCAAATCCCTCTGCCAAATCCCTGTGGGGGCCAAATCCCTGTGGGGGCCAAATCCCCTGTGGGGGAGACCCGGCGAACCTGTGCCGGTGCGGCTAGCGCATCTCCTCGACGGGCGTGACGCCCATCACCGCGAGCCCGGACCGAATCACCACCGCCGTCGCCGCCACCAGAGCCAGCCGGGCACGTGTATCATCCGGCCGGTCCGCCTGCAGAAACCGCAGCGTCGAGTCGTCCTTGCCTCTATTCCATAGCATATGAAAGTCGCCCGCCAAGTCATAGAGGAAAAACGCGATTCGGTGAGGCTCCTTCGCCTGGGCGGCGCTTTGCACGGTGCGCGGCCAAGCGGCCAGCCGGCGGATCAGCGCGATCTCCTCCGGCGCTTCCAGCGACTCGAGCGGGGTGTCTGCCAGCGCCGTATCGGCGGTCGCCGCCGCGCCGAACTGCTCCGAAGCGGCGCGCAGCACCGAGCGGCAGCGGGCGTGCGCGTACTGCACGTAGAACACCGGGTTGTCGCGGGTCTGCGCCAGCGCCTGGTCGAGGTCGAACTCCATCTGCGCGTCCGCCTTGCGCGTCAGCATGGTGAAGCGCACCGCGTCGCGGCCGACCTCGTCCAGTAGGTCGCGGAGCGTAACGAAGCTGCCGGCGCGCTTGGACATGCGCACCGGCTGGCCGCCGCGCACGACGTGTACGATCTGGCACAGCACCGCCTCCAGCGCCGCTTCGCCGTGCGACACCGCCTGCACAGCGGCCTTCAGCCGCGGCACGTAGCCGCCGTGGTCCGCGCCGAGCACGTCGATCAGCACCGTGTAGCCGCGGTTCACCTTGTCGGCGTGGTAGGCGATGTCGTTGGCGAAATACGTGTTGCTGCCATCGGATTTGCGCAGCGGGCGGTCCACGTCGTCGCCGAACTGCGTGGCGCGGAACAGGGTTTGTGGCCGCGGCTCCCAATCCTCCGGCGTCTTGCCCTTGGGCGGCTCCAGCACGCCCTCGTAGATCAGCCCCTGCTGCTGCAAGCCGTCGATGACCGCGTCCGGCGCACCGCTGGTGACCAGTGAACGCTCCGAGCTGAACACGTCCTGTTGAACCCCGAGCAGCGCCAGGTCCTCGCGGATCGCCGCCAGCATCACGTCGATCGTGGTGTCGCGGACGGTATCAAGCCAGATCTCCGGCGCGGCGATGCCAAGGTCGGGCTGCGCCAGCGCGGCACCGTGGACGCGCGCCAGATGCTCGCCGACCGGGATCAGATATTCGCCGCGATACTGCAGCCCGCCCGGAATCTCGTCGGAGAATTCGGCTTCGGTCAGCCTGGTGCCCAGCGCCTGCAAGTACCGCCAATAGGCCGCCCAGGCGAGCGCCAGAACCTGCGCGCCGGCATCGTTGACGTAGTACTCCTTGGTGACGTCGTAGCCCGCCTTGGCAAGCAGGTTTGCCAGAGCGTCGCCCACCACTGCGCCGCGGCAATGGCCGATATGCATCGGGCCGGTCGGGTTGGCGGAGACATACTCGACATTGACCCGGACGTCGTTGCCGATCGTGGTGTCGCCGTAATGCTCGCCTTCGCGCAGGATGGCGGGGAGCAGGGCGCGCAAAATGATGGGTTCGATGCGCAGGTTGACGAAGCCGGGGCCGGCGGCTTCGGCTTCGGCGATCTCCGGGTCCTCGTTCAGGAAAGCGACCAGCGCGGCAGCGATCTTTTGCGGCGGCATGCGCGCGGCCTTGGCGGCAACCAGCGCCGCGTTGGTCGCCATGTCGCCATGCGCGGGATCGCGGGCGGGCGTTACCTCGACCTTGGCGGTCACGTCGTCGGGCAGGCCGTGTGCGATGCCGGACAACGCCGCCAGCACCGTCTCACGCACGCGGGCGTAGATGTCGTGGGTCATGGGTCTCGTCTTGGTCCTTCACAGCCGGCGTGTTCGCGTCGGGTTCACTTGGGGCGGACAGGCGAAGCGCCATGCGTTCGCCCAGCGCGCCTCCCCCAGGCGCGCTGGGCTCCCCGCCGCCCGCCCGGCTCCCGAGCCCTCGGCCTCATCCGCCACCGGGCGTCGGCGGCGGATTGCGCTGCGCTTGTCCTACACCCCATACCCCGGCCCCGGTCAAACAGGCGTGATGTCAACCTATGCCGTTGCACGCCTTCGACCGCACCCGCACTTCTGGATCACGGCGCCGTTGGCGCGACCAGACCGGTCTCGCCGGGCGCAACCCGGGGGATGAAGCCATGCTCATCGCTGATGTCTTGCAGGTGAAGGGCCGCGACGTGGCCCGGGTTCGCGCGACCGATACTGTCTGGGCCGCAGTGCGCCAGTTGGCCGAGCGCCGCATCGGCGCCCTGGTGGTCGAAGACAAGTGGATGAAGCTGGTCGGCATCTTCTCCGAACGCGATTTCGTCAACGCGACAGCGACGCACGGCACCGCGGCGCTGGACATGACCGTGGACAAGCTGATGAGCACCTCGGTCATCACGTGCCGTCCATCCGATCGCATCGATGCCGCGCTGGGTGTGATGACGCTCGCAAAGATCCGCCACCTGCCGGTGATCGAGGCCGGCGAACTGAAGGGCATCGTCAGCATCGGCGACCTGGTGAAACACCGGCTGGACGAGAAGGAGCTGGAGGCGAACGTCCTGCTCGACATCTCCCGCATGAAGGTCGTTGCGTGAAGTGAGAGCGGCCGGGCTGGCGAGGAGCGCTAACCGGGCCGGCCCGTGCAGACGAAGTAAGGGTTCTCCCAGCCGGGTTTGCCGTAGCCGAGCGGCTCGCCGGTTAGTGTGCAAATAGTACCTCCGGCCGCTTCCAGAACGGCCTGGGGTGCGGCGGTGTCCCACTCCATGGTGCGGCCGAAGCGCGGATAGAGGTCGGCGATCCCCTCGGCGAGCCGGCAGAACTTCACGCTGGAGCCAAAATTGAGCACCTCCGCCACGCGCCGCCCGGCGAGGAACGCGTCCAGCATCGCGGTGTCGCCGTGATGGCGGCTGGCGAGCACCGTCAGCCCGGCAGCGGGCGGGGTTCGCGCCGACACCGCAGCCTGGCCGACGGCCGTGCGCTTCCAGGCCCCGCGTCCGACGATGCCGCTGAACAACTCGCCCGATGCCGGGATGGCGACCACGCCGAGCACCGGCCTGCCGTCGCGCACCAGCCCGATATTCACCGCGAACTGGTCTCTGCCGGCGGCAAACTCGCGCGTGCCGTCGAGCGGATCGACCAGCCAGACCAGCGTCGTCGCCGCGGTGATGCGGCCGGCCGCCACCTCCTCCTCCGCGACCACCGGGATGTCCGGGGTGGCGGCACGCAGGCCGGCGACGATGATCTCCTCCGCCGCGCGGTCCGCCTCGGTGACCGGCGACTGGTCCGCCTTGCGCACCACATCGAAGCCGGCCGCCCTGATCTGGAGAATGGCGGCGCCGGCACGGGTTGCCAGATCGGCGGCCAGCGTCAGCAGAGTGGCGTCATCCATGGTCGTGCGGGCTCCTGCAGCTTGGGCTTGCGACTCCGGCGCGGGGGCAACCGCCGGCAACAGAGTGCGGGATCGGCACGCGGTGTAACAGCCGATAGCAATGGGCTGTCGCCGCGATGCTGCATGGCCGTGGCCGGCGTCTGGCGGTTGCCTCCGGCGGCGCTGTGTCGTTATGACCGATCCGGCTGGATAAACCCTTTTTTCGCTTGATGGACGATGTCCGATGAGTGACGACCCGCCGGCCGGTGGCGAGCCCATCGGCACCGATGCCGAGCTGGCGGGGCTGGTCCGCCGGTTTCCCGATGCCCGCGTTCTCGTGCTGGGCGACGTGATGCTCGACAGGTATGTCGTCGGCAGCTCGATTCGCCTGTCGCCCGAGGCGCCGATCCCGATCCTGCGTCCCGCCGCCCGCCGCGCCACGCTCGGCGGCGCCGCCAACGTGGCGTTGAACATTGCGACGCTTGGCGGCTGCGCGGTGCTGGCCGGCGTGATCGGGGACGACGCCGCCGGCGCGGAGGTCGCCACGCTGCTCGCTGTGGTGGGCGGCATCGAGCCGCAACTGGTGGTCGCGCCCGGCAGGCCGACCACGGCCAAGACCCGGTTCATGGCCGGCTCCCACCAGTTGCTGCGGCTGGACGAAGAGACCGTCGAGCCGATCGGCGCGGAGACCCAGGCCGCCTTGCTGGGCCGCTATGCCGCGGCGCTGCGGGGGGTCAACGTCGTCGTGCTGTCCGACTACGCCAAGGGCGTGCTGTGCGACGACGTGCTGCGCGCCGTACTGGCCGCCGCGCAGGCGTCCGGCGTGACGGTGATCGCCGATCCCAAGCGCCCCGAGTTCTCCGCCTATCGCGGAGCCGCCGTGCTGACGCCGAACGAACACGAGGTGCAGATCGCGACCCGGATCGACGCCGAACCGGACGAAGGGGCGGAGCGCGCCGGAGCCTGCGCGCTGGACCAGATGGGCGGCGAGGCCGTGCTGGTCACGCGGTCGAAGAAGGGGCTGACGCTGGTGCGCCGGAACCGGTCCGTTTTACACCTGCCGGCGCGGGCGCGCGAGGTCGCCGACGTGTCCGGCGCCGGCGACACGCTGGTGGCGACGCTGGCGGTCGCCCTGGGGGCCGGCGCGTCGCTGACCGAGGCGGCGGTGCTGGCCAACGTCACCGCCGGCATTTCGGTGGGCAAGCAGGGGACCGCCACCGTCAGCCAGGACGAGCTGCTGGCGGTGCTGCACCTGGAGGACCTGGTGGCGACCGACCGCAAGGTGGCCTCCATCGAGCAGGCGCGGCGGCGGGTCGCCGGTTGGCGCATGCGAGGTCTCCGGATCGGCTTCGCCAATGGCTGTTTCGACCTGATCCACCCCGGCCATGTCCGCCTGCTGTCCGAGGCGCGCGCCGCCTGCGACCGGCTGATCGTGGGCCTGAACACCGACGAATCGGTGCGGCGGCTGAAAGGTCCGACCCGGCCCGTGCAAAACGAGACGGCACGGGCCACGGTGATGGCCTCGCTGGCGCCGGTCGATCTGGTGGTGTTGTTCGACGAGGACACGCCCATCGAACTGATCCGCGCGCTGCGGCCGGACGTGCTGGTGAAGGGCGCCGACTACACCATCGACAAGGTGGTTGGCGCCGACCTGGTGCAAAGCTGGGGCGGTGGGGTGTTGCTTGTTGATCTGCAGCACGGCCACAGCACCACCGGCACGATCCGGCGGATGACGGGTGCGCCAGCGGGGTGAGGCGGCGGGGTGACCCTGGGGATGAAGCGGCGGGGAGGACCGGCTGCGGGTTACGGTGCGGGGGTGGCCGGTCGGCCTGCCTCTCTCAAAAGACTGCTTTGCGCCTCGTGGCGGTCGTTGCGGCACCGTCTCATCGGTAATCGGACTTCGTCCGGGGGTTTGGGACGCTGCTCCCGTTCCGCCGTGAAGCGCGACTTGGCGGTCCACGGCATGCGGTGATAGATATTGCTCATGCTGATCACACCCGAACAAGTGCGTGCCGCCCGTGCCTTGTTGCGGCTCGACCAGGCCGCGCTGGCGCAGGATGCGGGCATCTCCGTCATCACGTTGCGGCGGCTGGAAGATCATCGCGGTTTGTCGAAAGTGGCCCCTGCCACCGTCGATGCGGTACGGCAGGTACTGGAAAAAGCCGGCATCGAATTCATCGACCGAGGCGTTCGCCGGAGTGCCCCGGCGCCGGAGGCGATCCAGGCGATCAAGGACGACATCGATCGGATCGTGGCACGCGGCGCTGCGCTGATGGCGAAGAATCGGCCGCTGACCGACGATGAGCTGTACGGCGAGAGCGGGCTTTGACCGCGATCGTTATCGACACTTCGGCAGTCATCTCGATCCTGCGCAACGAACCTGAGAAAGACCGCTTCGTTGACGTACTCCTGGCGGCAAATCCCCGGTTCATGTCCGCGGTCAGCCTGCAGGAAGCGGCCATGGTGGTCGCGGGGCGGTTGGGCGACGATGCGGCCTGGGAGCCATTGGATGCGTTGCTGAACCGGCTGGATATCGAAATTGTCGCCCACGACGCAGTGCTGGCCAAAGTGGCGCGGAAGGCGTTTCTGCGCTTCGGCAAGGGCCGCCATCCTGCAAGCCTGAATTTCGGCGACTGCGCGGCGTACGCCCTGGCCAGGGCCAATCAACTCCCGTTGCTGTTCAAGGGCGAGGATTTCGAGCAAACCGACATTGTTGCCGCGGTGCCGGCATCCTGATCCACCAGCCGCCAGCGTGATTCCGAGCGTTTCGGCCTTTTCGGAAAGCGTCCGGGCGTCGCCCACGGAGGCCATGGTTCGTCCGCCCCATCTTCGTCGTAGACGAAGCTACAGCCGCCACCATCCGGCGCGTATCACCTATGACGGTGAACTGTCCGCCTTCATCGAGCTTCGCCGAGACGCGGTGTCGTCGTAGAGCATCGGGGCCAGGCACTGGCGCATGTGGAACTCGAGATAGTGAGCCAGCATGCACAAGAAGACGTGGGTGCTGACACGATCGGCACGCCAATGGTGGACGGGACAAACCTGGAGATCGACGGTCTTGATGCAACGGAACGCGCGTTCCACCAGCGCCAGCAATTTGTAGCTGCGCACGGGTATCGGCGTCGCCGAGCTGTTCGGCCGGAACGTCTGCCCCACCGGCCATTCGTCACCGACGCAAGGGCGGGAGCGCATGCCGCCGATACGGCTCGCGTCCGTCCAAATGCGCCGTGGAACGGGGCGCCTCGCCACCGCCCGCCCCCGAGCAAATTTCGGCGGAAGCCCGCCCTAAGCGGACGTCCGGTCCGTTGGCGGCTCGTCGCCCGCGCACTGGCATAACGCCTCAAAGCGAGAGATCGCGCGCCGCTTTGGCATTGGCCGCGGCCGCGTTGCGCGCACGATGTCGAATGGGACCACCTCGCCGGCGCCTCGGATGGCACCGCCAGCGCCGCCCGCCTCCGCCGGCCGCGTGAAAGCTGGGAAGGGAATAATGGTTGCGGTCATATATCAGCACTCCGTTTTGCCGCGCTTTGCGCTGTGACCGACGGGGCTTCTGACCGGACAGGTAGCGGACGCGGAACGGCAGCGATAGAGGAACTCGATCCCCCGAAACGCACCGCTTCGAGATGGCGACCTGCGGCACCCGAAGCCGCGTCGTAAAAGTTTCGTTCGATCGTGATGACTGTACGAGTTCCGCCTTCCGCCTATGCGCCCGTTATGGAAGCCGGTCACTTCCAGCTCGGAGCGCCGCAATGCTGCCAGGTGCGCCAGGTCGATGGCCCGACCCGACGCCGCACATGGTAACCGTAATATTTACTGACGTCAACAAGAGTCGCAATCCTTGGCCCGGTCCGCCTCGTTCCGGCCCGTCGCCCCGTGGCGTTGGCGGCACCAGGCGGCCGCTACGCCTTGCCACCGCTTTGGCGCACCGCCGTCAAAGCCGCATCGCCGCGCAAGGGTTCCGTCAGACGGTTGACCTCCTCGTCGGTAAACACACGGCTGCGCGTCAGAAATCGCACGCCTTCGGGCGCCTCCAGCGAAAAGCCCGACCCGCGCCCTTTCACCACATCGATGATCAACTGCGTGTGCCGCCAATAATCAAACTGCGCGCCGCCGATAAAGAACGGGCAGCCGGCGATGAACCCAAGCAGGACGTCCGCCGCGCCGATCCGAAATTCGCCTTCCGTATAACACATTGGCGCGGAGCCATCGCAGCATCCTCCCGACTGGTGGAACAGCAAGGTACCATGGGACTCGCGCAGCCGGCCGATCAGGTTGGCGGCCTCGTCAGTGACGCAGACACGTGGCGGCATGCGTTCCTCCCTTGATACGGCCCGAACAAGCGCAGACATTTCTGATTAAGTGCAGAATAGCCAGGCTTGTAGACGTGCTGCCGGATGAATGTCTTTCCGCCCGACCGCCCGACCGCCCGACCGCCCGACCGCCCGACCGCCCGCCCGCCCGACCGGACGGGCCTGTCGGGGCTCCCTTTTGCCGTGCGGGGAAGCTGTCATCGCTTGGCCTATCGATCGGCGTGCCAGTGGAAGCCGCCGCTCCGATCACGGCGGCGAAGGGCAGGAAAGCGATCGATGCTTCGCGCGAGGCGAGCAGACCGCTCAATATGCGCTGATGCTCCGCCGTTGTACTGTTGGGACGCGCCTTATGTGGTGGTCGCAACGTACGGGCTCACCATCTTTGCCGGATCGACAACCCGGTCGAATTCTTCCTCGCTGACAAGGCCAAGGTCCAGCGCCGCTTGCTTCAGCGTCAGGTCCTTGTCCATCGCATGGTGCGCAATCTGCGAGGCCTTGTCGTAACCGATCACCGGCGCCAACGCCGTCACGAGCATCAGCGAACGATCGACGTGTTCCTTGATCTTTTTCCGATTGGGACGGGTGCCCTCAATCAGGAATTTCCGGAAATTCGTGCAGCCGTCGGTCATGATCGTGACCGACTGCATGACGTTGGCGATCATCAGCGGCTTGTAGACGTTCATCTCCAGATAGCCGCCGGCGCCGCCGAAGCCGACCGCCACGTCGTTGGCCATCACCTGGACGGCGATCATGGTCAGCGCCTCGGCCTGGGTAGGGTTCACCTTGCCCGGCATGATCGAGGAGCCGGGCTCGTTCTCGGGGATTTCCAGCTCGGCGAACCCGGCGCGGGGACCGCAGGACATCAGGCGGATGTCGTTGCCGATCTTGTAGAGTGATACTGCCAGGGTGCGGAACGTACCGGACAGTTGCACCAGCGCATCGTGCGCGCCTTGCACCGCGAACTTGTTCGGCGCAGTGACGAACGGCAGGCTGGTGAGCTTCGCGATCTCCGCCGCGGCCGCTTCGGCGAAGCCGGGCGCCGCGTTCATGCCGGTTCCCACCGCAGTGCCGCCAAGCGCCAGCCGGCACACGCCTTTCAGCGCGTCGGCCAGCCGCTCCATGTCGTCTGTGAGCATGGCGGCATAGCCGGACCATTCCTGCCCCAGGGTGATGGGCGTCGCATCCTGCATGTGGGTGCGGCCGATCTTGATGATGTCCTTCCAGTCCTCGGTCTTGGCTGCGATCGCGTCTCGCAGCGCGGTGACCGCCGGCAGCAGCCGCCCCGTCACGCCTACCGCGGCGGCGATGTACATCGCCGAGGGGAACGTGTCGTTGGACGATTGCGACATGTTTACATGGTCGTTCGGATGCACCGGACTCTTGCTGCCCAGCGCGGTGCCCGCGAGCTGGCAACATCGATTGGACACGACCTCGTTCACGTTCATGTTGAACTGCGTGCCGCTGCCCGTCATCCACACATGCAGCGGGAACATGTCGTGGTGCTGCCCGGCCAGAATCTCGTCGCACACATGCACGATCAGCCTGTGCACAGGGCCGCCGAGCCGGCCGCCCGCATGGTTGGCGTTGGCCGCAGCCTTCTTCAGCGTGGCGTAGGCGGTGATCATCTCGCGGGGGATCAGGTCTGTGCCAATGCTGAAATGCTGCAGCGAGCGCTGAGTCTGCGCGCCCCACAGCTTGTCGGCCGCGACCTCCACCACGCCCAGGCTGTCGGTCTCCCTGCGAATGTCGCTCATGCGCGTCTCTCCCCGGGGAGCCGATTGTCACGCACCGTAATGCCGGGGCGGCCGTGTCGCAACGGCGGTCCGCCCGTATCACGTTGGCGTTATGCGAGCCTTGGACTTCAGATGTTTGGCGTCGCTGGCGATGCCGCGCGCTGGTAGCGCCTCACGGCTTCGTTTCGAACGGTCCGGCGTCCTGTCGGCAAACCGTGCCTTCCGTTGTGAGCGACCAAGTCGATGTGGCGGCGAAACGGCGGAAGTCGGCGTCGTTGAAGGTCAGCAGGCGCGTGATGCCGTGCGCCAGCATTGTCGCGACATAGGTACCGACCGTATGAGCTGCAGTAAATGTGCCGTCGTGTCCGGCCCGTCCTCGGCCAGATTGTAGACGGTGATAAAGCCTTCCACCGCGGTCGCAACTCACGGTTTGGTTTCGAACGGCCCGGCATCCTGTCCGCAAACCGTGCCTGGGGTTCAGGAGAGCGGTATGGCCGTAGCCATCGACCGTCAGGAGGCGCGCCTTGGCTAGCTCCTGCGCCATCGCAACCGAGTTTTTTTATGGCGTGGACGGATCGTGGGTATTGCCGATCACCAGGATCGCGCTCGCGGTCGGCCGGTCCCAGGGACCCTGATACCGTTCAGCCGCAGTCGCCTGCAACTCGCGCACGGCGCGTCCAGCCAGAGATCAACGAGTCCGATTGGGTCGAAACTGGCGGAGACAAAACGGTCCAACGAACGGAACAGCTCGGGCGGACGAGGGTTGGGACTTTCCGCGCATTTCACCGCCGATCCCTGCTGCCCCCGGTCGATCGCTGTCCGGCACGTTAGAGGTCGATCGACGACAGGGTCAACCGCCTTGCGACGTGTCACGGCGGCCCGCTACTCAGAGAGCACCTACCGGCCGGTCCAAAGCTTGGCGTCCCACACCAATCGCCTGAGCGGCGACCGCGCGCGTTGTGCGCTCTGGGGCGGCAACCCTGGCTACTTTCTTCGATTTCTGCTCAGATCGGTCGTTGTGCGAAGCGGAGGGGTGATTGTGGACGTTGACGGCGCCACTAAGTTGCTGGATGCCACGGCGCGACTGTTAGGAGCGATAATTTGGCCAGCGACAATTTTTTATATGCTTATTCGCTTCGGTCCGAGCATTGGGAGCTTCATTTCTTCGCTAGGAGAAATCAATCTCAAAGGCGCTGGGTTCGAAGCATCCGCAAGAAGGCGACAGAACGAGGCTGCAGGAGCGCTCGCTGCGGCGACTGTCTCGCGGCCTGAGGAAGGAGCCACGACGGAAGCCGCGGCAAATGCGGCCAAAGAGGCGGTGCAAGTAGTCGGAGGAGTAAGTTCAAAAGTAATACGACAAATAGAGGGCGTCAAGGTGCTTTGGGTGGACGATAACCCTGACAATAATAACTACGAAAGGCAAGCACTAGAGGCTCTAGGTGTTCAGTTCATGATATCGACGTCCACCGAGGATGCTATCAATAAAGTAAAAAATCATAAATTCGGCGCAATCATTTCCGACATGGGTAGGCGTCATGATCCCAGAGCAGGGTACACACTGCTTGAGAAGCTGCGTGCCTCGGGCGACAGAACGCCATTTATTATCTACTCACGATCTCGGTCGCCTGAAAATCAGGCTGAGGCTCGACGCAGAGGCGCAGTAGGCTGCACGAACAGAGCAACCGAACTGTTTGAAATGGTCCTTTCGGCTCTCATGCATTAAGTATTGTAAGAAAAGTCCGCAATCCAAGCTGTCATAGGCAGTGGACGGGACGCCACGCGCCCCGTCCCCGCCGCTCAACCCACCGAAAGCCTCAGAAGAACCCAAGCGCCTTCGGGCTATAGCTCACCAGCATGTTCTTCGTCTGCTGGTAGTGGTCCAGCATCATCTTGTGCGTCTCGCGCCCAATGCCGGACTGCTTGTAGCCGCCGAACGCCGCGTGTGCCGGATACAGGTGGTAGCAGTTCGTCCAGACCCGCCCGGCATGAATCCCCCGACCGAACCGGTAGGCGCGGCTGCCATCGCGCGTCCATACCCCCGCCCCGAGGCCATACAGCGTGTCGTTGGCGATCTCCAGCGCCTCGGCCTCGGTCTTGAAAGTGGTCACCGAGAGCACCGGCCCGAAGATCTCCTCCTGGAACACGCGCATCTTGTTGTGGCCTTCCAGCACGGTCGGCTGGACGTAGTAGCCTTGGGACAGCTCGCCTGGCAGCACCGACCGGTGTCCGCCGGTCAGCACCTTGGCGCCCTCGGCGCGGCCGATGTCGATATAGGAGAGGATCTTCTCCAACTGGTCGCTGGACGCCTGGGCGCCGATCATCGTGTCAGCATCAAGCGGGTTGCCCTGCTTGATCGCCTCGACGCGCTTGATCGCCTTTTCCATGAAGCGGTCGTAGATCGACTCCTGCACCAGCGCGCGGCTCGGGCAGGTGCAGACTTCGCCCTGGTTCAGGGCGAACATCGCCAGACCCTCCATCGCCTTGTCGGCGAAGTCGTCATCCTCCGCCAGCACGTCGGCGAAGAAGATGTTCGGCGACTTGCCGCCCAGCTCCAGCGTGACCGGGATCAGGTTCTCCGACGCGTACTGCATGATCAGCCGCCCGGTCGTGGTCTCCCCGGTGAAGGCGATCTTGGAGATGCGCTTGTTCTGCGCCAGCGGCTTGCCTGCCTCGATGCCGAAGCCGTTCACGACGTTCAGCACGCCCGGCGGCAGGATGTCGCCGACCAGCTCGGCCAGCGCCATGATGCTCATCGGCGTCTGCTCGGCCGGCTTCAGCACCACGCAGTTGCCCGCCGCGATCGCCGGCGCCAGCTTCCACACCGCCATCAGCAGCGGGAAATTCCACGGGATGATCTGGCCGACCACGCCGAGCGGTTCGTGGAAGTGGTAGGCGATGGTGTCGTGGTCGATTTCCGACAGCGAGCCTTCCTGCGCGCGCACGCAGGCGGCGAAGTAGCGGAAGTGATCGACGGCCAGCGGCAGGTCGGCCGCGGTGGTCTCGCGGATCGGCTTGCCGTTATCCAGCGTCTCGACCAGCGCGAGCGCCGGCAGGTGCGCTTCCACCCGGTCTGCGATCTTGTTGAGCAGCAGCGCCCGCTGTGCCGCGGGCGTGGCGCCCCAGGCGGCGCGCGCGGCGTGGGCGGCGTCCAGCGCCAGCTCGATATCGGCCGCGCTGGAGCGGGCGACCTGACAGATCGGCTGGCCGGTGATCGGGCTGAGGTTTTCGAAGTAACGGCCTTCCACCGGGGGCACGAACTTGCCGCCGATAAAGTTGTCGTAGGTGGAACGGAAGGCGATATCGCGCTTGAGCTGCTCAAGAGCCTGATGAAGCATGGACGTCTCCTTCTGAGGGCGTTTTGTTTCCGACCTGAGTTTATGGCCGCCCGTCATGCAATCCAGCCCTACTTTGGTACGGCTCGTGCGCAGGGCATGGGTGCGGTCGCGGGCGGCGGCTGGTCGCGTCCGCCAGGGGCGGGCGCGACGGCGTATCAGAACACCTTCATGATGCGAAAGTCGATACCGAACGCTTGGCGGAACCCGCCGGCGCTGGCGACGTCCGTCAGCGCCGTGGCCGAAAGCTGCAAGCTGGGCGTCACGAAATACTGGGTGATCAACCGCAATTGCTGCAACTGCGTTGTCGCGCCGGTTTTGGTGCCGTCGACTTCGACGATGCCATTCCAGGCGCCGCCGTAGCCGGCGCCCACGTTCCAGGCCGGGGTGATGTAATACCGCAGCCAGGCCTGGAAGGTGAAAGAGTTGCTCTGTGTCAGCTTCTGGCGGCCGTCGAAACCGGCCTGGTTGTTGGCGGCATAGAATGTCGTGTCGCCGATCAAATCGACGTACCACTTGCCGAAGGCCTGGACATAGCCGAGCTGAAGCGTGGTCTTGAAGCGGTTCTCGCCCAGATTGACGGCTTGGCCCGGCTGGTACGCGCCGGTCGGGAGGAAGAAGAACGGCGTAAAGCCGAGCCAGCGCTTTTGGTCGGGCTGGTTGATCAGCCACTCCGTGCTGGCCAGGATCAGGTCGCCGAAGCCGGACGACCCCTTCAACGAGGCCCCGCCGACCTTTGCGTTGTCGAGGTTGCCGAACGGCAGCAGAAACTGCGGATCGATCGTCATGCCGAGCGCGTCGAAATAGTGTACGCCGCGGAGGATGCCGACCTGGGTGTCCAGGTTGCTGTCGCTGACGGAGTGTCCGGAGCTGGTGATGTATTTGTTGTTCCAGCCGAACTGGCCGTAGCCCAGGATCAGGTTGGTGCCGGGCGGCGCCGCCTGGTAATCGCCGGGATCGACGTCCAGCGCATGGGCCGCCATGGGCGTTGCGGCGAGCAGCGTACAAAGAGCCGCAGCTTGGGCAGCTCGCCGTGATTGGCCTTGTTTCATGGTTCGCATCCCCCGTTATGAAATCCGTTGGCCGGCTGGCGAAGGCTTGACTCGCGGGCCGCCAATGCCACCGGCATGTGTGTAGCCATTTGCAATGGTTGCAGGCTAGAGGGATCGGTAGAAAGTCGCTTGTTTTGCCTAGTACTTTAGCATTGTATCGCGTTCGACTTTGGCATCTGGTTCGGTTCGCGGCGCTCCGGTTGTTGCGATGCAGCAGGATCGGATCAAGCCAGCGCCGCGATGAAACCAGTCAGGGCCGGATTGCGACGCCCCATGGATAGCGGCCGACCTTGATCGACCTGACCGCCGCCAGCCGCTCCACGTCGATCACGGTGACGTCGCCGCTGACGCCGTTGGTGGTGTAAAGCTGTTTGCCGTCGGGGGTGAAAGCCATCTGCCAGACGCGCTGGCCGACCAGGATGTATGATTTCACCTGGAAGGTTTGCGCATCGACCACAGCGACCCGATTGGCCGGCCCTAGCGCCACGAACGCGCGCTTGCCGTCGGCGGTCAGGCGGATGCCGACCGGTTGGATCTTATCGGCGGGCACGCCGGTGATCTCGAAATGGATGGTCTGCAGGACCTTGTGCGTTGCAACATCCATGATGGCGACGCCGCCGCCGATTTCCGACGACACCCACAGGGTCCGGCCGTCCGGGCTGAACACCGCCACCCGCGGCCGTTGACCGACCACGGTGTTGTCGATCACCTGGTTGGTGGCGGTATCGACCCAGTGGACCATCGAGGTTGTCTCCGACGTGTTCACCGCAAGCTTGCCGTCCGGGCTGACCGCCATGCCTTCGGGCTCGACGCCGACGTCGAACTGCGCCACCACCGCGCGGCTGTCCACGTCGATAACGGTAACGCCGCTGCTGTTCTCGTTGGACACATACAGGCGCTTGCCGTCGGGGGTCAGGGCGAAGGTCTCCGGGTCCTCGCCGGAGGGCAGGTTATGGATCACCTTGCGGGCGGCAACATCGAACACCTGGATCGTGTCGTCGCCGGAGGCGCAGATATAAAGACGGGTATGGTCGGGCGAGAGCGCGATGCCACGCGGCTGCCGGCCGATCTTGATGGTCTCGGTCACCGTCATGCTGGCGGCATCGATGATGGAGAGCGTGTTGTCCTTCTCGTTCGACACGTAGGCGGTCTGCGCGCCGGCGGCGTTGGTGCAAAGCAGCAGAGCGAGGCAGGCAAGCGGTGCGGCGATCGAAGCGTTCATGGCGAGGCTCTCGTCGAGAGCGGGGCTAATGCGCAAGCGCGTGCACCACGTCAACCGCAGCGCTGGTCAAGAGATTGCCGGCGGCGGCTGCGCGCTGTGGACTAAAGTCGCTCTCAACATCGAAGGTGGCGCGCGTTAGAGACCGGAACTCAAACGGGATCGCGTGCTTAAGGGGAGGTCGGAGAATGATCGAAGGGAAGACCTTCGTGGGGGCGCTGGTCCTGATCGCCGGGCTTGCTGCCGGCGCAACGCTGGCGCTGGCGCATGGCAACGTGACGCCACAGGCCGTCGATACCACCGGGCTGGAGGAGTTGGGACCGGACTGGCGGGAAACCAATCCGTATCGAGGCAATCCGAAGGCGATCGCCATCGGGACCTCCGGATTCAACCAGAACTGCGCCCGCTGCCATGGCCTTGAGGCAATCTCGGGGGGCATTGCGCCGGATCTGCGCTATCTGGCGGTCGGCGAGGAAGGCGACGCTTGGTTCCAATATCGCGTCCGCAACGGTTCGGTCCGCGAGGGCCGGGTCTATATGCCAAAGTTCGACGGTGTGCTGAGCCAGGAGGCGCTGTGGGCGATCCGCAGCTACCTCGATACCAGGCATGTGGATGAATGATGGCCGGTGCTTGCGGCGCACTGGTCCATGGCGATGAAGATCGCGGCAGCCATCTGGTTCGGTGATGGCGAGTGCGGACCCGCCGGTGAGGGCTGAGCGGACACGCCGTCCGGTAATCGGCATGGTCGTTCTTGTCTTTTGCGTGTTGGCGCTGCTGCCGTTCCAGGCGCAGGCGCGTCCTTACGATGACGTCATTGCATCCGGGACGCTGCGGGTCGCGGTCTATCGCGACTTCCCGCCATTCGCCTCTGGTCCCGACAACGCCCTGAGCGGTATCGACGTCGATCTTGGCGCGGCCATCGCGCGGCGGTTGGGCGTCGCGGTCAGCTACATGAACCTGACCGCCGGCGAGACCGAAGACGACGATCTGCGCAATGCGGTCTGGAAAGGGCACTATCTGGGCGGAGGCGTCGCCGACCTGATGCTGCACGTCCCGGTCGATCGCATTCTCGCAGAGCGGAACGACAACGTAGTGATCTTCGCGCCCTACTTCGAGGAGCGCGTGGTCGTGCTGTCCGATCCGGCGCAAACCTCCGGCGACGACCTGGTGAGCGCGTTCGCCGATCACAAGGTGGGAGTCGATTTGAACAGCCTGGCGGATCTCTATTTGGGCAGCGCGTTCGGTGGCTCGCTGCGAGCGAACGTCGTGCATTTCCATAGTGTCGCGGACGCGGTAGCGGCGTTGCGTCGTGTCGAAGTCGCCGGTGTGGTTGGAACCAAGGGTGAGATCGAAGGCGCGCTGCACGGCGACCGTGGCGATTACCGGCTGGGGCCGATGCCGATGCCCGGGCTGTTGCGGACGTCCTGGCCCGTCGGCATGGCGGTCAAGGTCAATGCTCACGACCTGGCGAATGCGATCGAGCCAATCATGGCGGCGATGGCGAGGGATGGCTCGCTGAGGGCAATCTTCGCGGCGCACGGTCTGAGTTACACACCCAAACCTCCGCCATGAAGAATGTTGCCTTGCAGCACAGCCGAGGCCAGTTGCCATACTATACCTCGATTGTCGGCGCTGCTGACCGGGGCGCCCAGCGTTCAAGCGCGCGATGGGACGCCGCTCAATGCTCGGTAACGCACATCGCGGCGATGGCCGGTCCGATTTGACGGCGCGCGCCATTGGACTAAGGATGCATTGGCTTGGCGCGATAGCGGCGTCTATAGCACACCGGCCTATCGTCAGGTTGAATCGGAAGCCGACATCGATCGGCTCGGAGGGGGAAACGGCGTGAAAAGATCGTTGTTGCGTAACGTGGCGGCGGCTGTTGGTGCGCTGTCCATCTCGGCGGGGGTCGCGGGTGCGGCATCGGTCACCGATCAGGACATCCTCAATCCGTCGTCGAACACGAGCAATGTCCTTACCTACGGCGTCAACCTGCAGGGACAACGCTTCAGCGCCCTGAAGACGATCGACAAGAGCAACGTCGCGGGCCTGCTGCCGGCGTGGGCGTTCTCCTTCGGCGGCGAGAAGCAGCGCGGGCAGGAAGCGCAGCCGCTGGTGGTCGATGGCGTCATCTACGTCACCGCATCCTATTCCCGTCTGTTCGCCGTCGATGCGAAAACCGGTGAGAAGCTGTGGGAGTATGATGCGCAGTTGCCGGACGGCATCATGCCGTGCTGCGACGTCGTCAACCGCGGCCCCGCGGTGTTCGGCGACCTGGTATATTTCGGCAGCCTCGACGCGAAGATCGTTGCGCTTAACCGCAAGACCGGCAAGGTCGTGTGGAAGAAGACGATCGACGACTTCCAGGCGGGCTATTCGTTCACCTCGGCGCCGATCGTGGTGCATGGCAAGCTGATCACCGGCGTGTCGGGCGGCGAGTTCGGCATCGTCGGCAAAATCCAGGCGCGTGACCCGCTGACCGGCGAACTGATCTGGTCGC